>Ga0182024_10001333_pt1 | contig 63983 bp, 67 predicted proteins | sample P32metaG_FD_120480 | JGI IMG/M metagenome (GOLD analysis project Ga0182024, IMG submission 120480) | Permafrost microbial communities from Stordalen Mire, Sweden - P3-2 metaG (Illumina Assembly) | ecosystem: Environmental > Terrestrial > Soil > Wetlands > Permafrost | place: Sweden: Stordalen... | reverse complement strand
TGCCGTCTTGTCCACCATGTTCGGCCCATCCTGTGCGTTGTTTGGGCGAAGACACGGCCTGGCCGCGATTCTAGAAACATTCTCTCCAACGGGGTCGTACCGGCTTCTGTCGAAGTCGTTGCCACCAATCTTCTGATCGACAAGGCCAGAGCCATACTCGTGTACGGGCAGGATCGCGCCAGTGTGATGACGGCCATAGCTTGCCGTGTCTCGCTTCCACTATCCTCGCGGAGTTTCTGGCTCTTGCGACGGCGTAGCGCCGTTAGGTACTCGTGTGAAACCGAGCATCTACTTGATCTTCTGGTCCGCCATGGCCGCATTGTAGGCAAACCACGCCATCACCGCGGCCGACTGGCGAATCTCCTTGACGTTCACGCGGTCGACGGTGTCCATGTTGGTGTGATGTGTGCGAATGTCGTAGTTCACGTAATCCTGGATCGGATTGAAACCGGGCACGCCGGCGTCGATGAAACTCAAATGATCGGTTGCGCCCACCGGCTCTATGACATTCCGCCGCGCCCCTGTGATTTTCAACGGCTCCAGCCAAGCGTCGAAGAGCGGCCGGACGGATTCCTGATTCTGCAGGAACCAGCCGTAAATCGGTCCGGTGCCATTGTCGATATTGAAGTAGGCATCGAACTTCGCGCGCGCCCCGGCGTTGGCATCGCCCGCCAGATGTTGCGCTACCCAGGCCCGCGATCCTAGAAGGCCCTGCTCTTCGCCGCCCCAAAGCGCCACGCGAATCGTCCGGCGCGGCCGCGCACCGATAGCCTTGAGTATCCGCATCGCTTCCATCACCGTGGTCGAGCCGTCGGCGTTGTCGGTTGCGCCCACTCCGGTATGCCAGGAGTCAAGATGTCCGCCGATCATGACCACTTCGTCGCGCAGCGCGGGATCGGCGCCGGGCAATTCCGCGATCACGTTGTACGCATTGCCGCCGTCCCCGTCGTAGAATCGCGTTTGCACATTGACTCGCAGCTTCACCGAAACGTCATTTTGCAACATGAGCGCGATCATGTTGTAATGCTCGGCGCTCAGCGTGACCGACGGCACCGCGCCGGGACCGAGATCGCGGCCGGTTACAAAGACGGTTCCGTGCTCGCCTCGGCTGGGTTTCACGATCACGCCCGCCCCCGCCTCGCGCAGCGATTGCGCCGTGCGTTGCGCCGCGGAGGGAGAGCTAGGCCGCGCCTGGCCGATTCCGGTAGCATAGCCGGCCGATAAAGCCACGTATTCCGAGTCGCTCGGCTGCGGCCGGTCCTTGCGGACAAAGTTGGTCATGATGGGATCCGTCATGACGATGGCGCCCTTCAGTTGAGCGCGCAGTCCGTCGACTTCGTCGGGCGATTTCCCGCCGACCCATACCGGCCCCGCGACAATCTCGCCCGCCGTGGAGGCCGACCAGCCGTCCGCATAACCGATCAGCGGCAGATAGCGCGGCTCGACCATCTCCAACGTGAGCTTTTCCATCGTCCACCCCCGGCCGAAATGCCACGGCTCCAGGTGCGCGTTATCCAGACCGTATGACGCCAGCCGCTCCCGCGCCCATTCCGCGGCCCGCTTGTGCGCCGGCGAGGCAGTAAGCCGTGGACCTATCGTCACGGTGAACATGTCGAATACGGGCTCGACCTGGGAATGCTCGAACGCTTCGCTGCGAATCTTCGCGAGCATCTCGCGGTCGACCGGCCCTTGCGCCAGCACAATGGCGGCGCCGGCGAAGGCGACGATCCATCCAAAACACAGACACTTTCTTATCATTGCCGCGTCATTTTATCATGCGCCAGAGTGGTCCCGTCTTCGGGAGCTTCCTTTTTTTCTTCTCCGTTGCGACTGTCTCCGCGATTGCCCAGCCCTCCATCGGCGGCATTACAAACGCGGCTAGTTATGCATCGGCGCCCTTGGACGCCAACGGCAATCCAATCGGCAACAACAACGTCGCCCAAGGCTCAATTTTCGTCATTTTTGGCACAAATATGGGCCCAACAAGCCTGGTTCAAGCCTTAAATTTGCCCCTCGGAACCAGCCTGCCGGCATCCAACGGAACATCCGTATCCGTTACCAGCGGCGGCCAGACTGTAAGCGCTTTCCTGGTTTATTCCTCGGCGGGACAAGTGGCGGCGATTCTGCCGTCCAACACGCCGATCGGCAGCGCCAGCGTGACCGTCACCTATAACGGGCAGACCAGCGCGGCAGCCCAAATCAACGTGGTCGCGACCGGATTCGGACTCTTCACGGACAACGCGCAAGGCAATGGTCCGGCGATCGCACAGGTTTATGTCGCATCACCCCTTCCCTCGCTGCCCGTACTGATGGGACTGACCACTCCCGCGCACCCAGGCGACACGGTGGTGGTAGTTGGAACCGGTTTGGGCGCAATCACCGCCCCCGACAACGCTGCTCCAGGCGCCGTTTCGGTCGGCTCTAACGTGATTGTTACCATTGGCGGCGTCGTCGCGACGCCGACCTATGCAGGCCGCTCTCCGCAGTTCCCTGGCGAGGATCAGATCAACTTCGTGGTTCCAGCCGACGTGCCAACCGGATGCTATGTTCCTGCCTCGGTCACCGCCAGCGGTCAAGTCAGCCCGGGTATTGTTCTGTCCATTGCGGCGTACGGCTCCTCGGCCTGTGTGCACCCCTTCGGATTGTCCGCGAGCGCTCTGGCTACGCTCGATAGCGGAGGAACCGTCAATGTTGGCGTGTTCCAGGTGCTGCGCGCGTATGTCGCGCAATTCGGCAGTTCGGCTGAGGGCGTTGGCGGACTTTTCGATAAAGTCAATGCAAACGGCGTGTTCCAGATGTACAACCGGATTCTGGTCGCCTTCGGCGCAGTCTCGTACCCGGCCCCTTTGAACTCCTGCGTCGTTATCGATCAACAGGTTACGGCTCCTGGGTTCACGGTGCCCAACTTCACGGCCATCGGCGGTACGGAATTGGTGGCCGACCGAACGTCCTTGACGATGAGCGGGCCCGGTGGCAGCGCCAATGTGTCCCGCCAGAGCGCGGGCGGCTATTTGGGAGTCTTCCAGCCGGCCATCCTGGGACCCGGTTCGTGGACGCTTTCAGGCATGGGAGGCGCGGATGTGGGTGCTTTTAGCGCTAATATCACTCTCCCTGGTGACCTAAATTGGACTAATGCCGGTAACTTCAGCACTGTTCCGCGCTCCGATCTCACGATCCTATGGGCTGGCGGCAACGTCACAGCCAGCTCGGTGGTCACCATATTCGGGAATTCCACGATCGTGAATGTCCAGGATCCGTCCCAGACCCGAGCCGAAAGTTTCTATTGCGCCGCCCCCGCTTCGGCGTCCAAATTTGTGATTCCAGGTAGCGTTTTACAGCAGCTGCCGCCCAGCACGACGGCGGTCGGTGAAACCGCCTACGGAACGTTGGGAATCAGCACCGGCGGTGTTGGAACCTTTACCGCGCCCCTCGTCCAGGGTAGCCTGGACGCCGGCGTGATCGCGTATGGCGAGGCCTACGTCCTCAGCGTCAAATTTGCACAGTAAATCGGCGAATGGCAGTAGAGTCGCCTAGGTGTGTCGTAGTATGCTTAAAGTTGGAAATTCACTCCTGGGGAGGATTCAGCATGCTCGCAAAGTCACGCGGGTACAGATTGTTAGCCTTGTCTTTCTTGCTTTCGACGGGCGCGTCATGGGCGCAGATCACCGCTATTGAAGGCGATGTGAAGGGTACCGACGGTCAGATGGTCAAAAACGCTCAGATTCTCATCGAGCGCGAGGACATGAAGGGCACCTATAAAGGCGCCAAGACCGACAAGAAGGGCCATTACATCTACAACGGACTTCCGATCGGCAGATACACGGTCAGCGTAATGGTCGACAACCAGAAAAAGGACGAGATGCAGCACGTCCAGACCAAACTGGGCGATCCCATTCCGGTTAACTTCGATCTGAAAGAGTCCGCGGCGCAAGCTGCCCCCGCTGATCCGGGTGCTGTATCCAAAGAGCAAGAGCGCGGGATGACTAAAGACCAGAAGGACGCGCTCGAGAAGAAGGCCAAGGAAAACTCCGCCGCCATGGCGAAGAACAAGGCCTTGAACGATGCCTTTAACGCCGGCAAGGAAGCGTTCAACCAGAAAAACTATGACGTGGCCGTGGATTCCTTCAAGAAGGGCGCCGAGCTTGATCCCAACCAGCATGTGATTTGGGCCAATCTGGCCGATACCTACGTTGCCATAGCTGCGACCAAGACGGGCGCGGACCAGCAGGCCGCCCTCGATCAAGCTTTGGAAGCCTATCAGAAAGCGATCGCGCTCAAACCGGATGAGGCACCCTATCACAACAATTACGCGTTGGCGTTGGCCAAGGCGAAAAAGATAGAGGAAGCCAAGGCCGAGCTGACCAAGGCGGCTCAGATCGACCCAACCCAGGCCGGAAAATACTACTACAACCTGGGCGCGGTGCTGGTGAACACCGGCCAGACCGCGGCGTCCGAAGACTTTTTCAAGAAGGCGATTGAAGCCGATCCGAACTACGCGGATGCGCAGTTCCAATACGCGACGGCGCTCTCGGCCAAGCTGAGCACCGGTCCCGACGGTAAGGTTGTCGCTCCGGCCGGTATGCAGGAAGCGTTGAACAAGTATCTCGAACTTCAGCCGAATGGCCAGTTTGCCGAGGCAGCCAAGGGCATGCTTCAGATGATTGGCGCCACCATCCAGACCGACTACAGCAAGAAGGGAACGACCAAGAAGAAATAGGCGACCCCCGGCATCTGGGATAGTTTTCCCATTGACGGCGTAGAAGATTCGTGTAACAGTCTCTACAAGCCATACATGTCCGGCCCCATAAACCTGTTTTGGTACAGTTCGGTAGCCGTGCAGCTATTGTTTTGTATCCATCTGGTTTGGACGCGGTTGGCTAAGAACTACCCTATTTTCACGCTGTATCTGGGTTGCTCTGTGGTAGGTTCTCTGGCGGCGATGTTCTTCATGAGGGGGGCCATGGGGGCCCGTCTTCCCCTCTCTTATACCTACTTCTGGCTTTGGACCGAACCGGTACTGCTGCTGCTCCAAATCGCGGTGGCGCTGGAAGTACACGCGCGCATGTGGACCGAGCATTCGGCCCTGGTACGCTCCGCCAGGCCGCTGTTGTTTTTTGCCCTCATCATCGCGATCGTCTTTGCGGCCATTCCTTTGAAGGCCGAGCTCAGCCGCTTCAGCGCCCTCCAATTGCGGGCCATGATTCAATTTGAATTCCTGGCCAAGCGATATATATCCAGCGTGCTGGCGCTTTTTCTGGTCTTTTCGGCCGCCCTTTTCTTGATAGCGATTCGAAACGGGTCCAAGAGCAGCTTATTTCGGCACGAAGGAATGCTGGCGGCCTACTTCGGTATTTACGCGGTTGCCTACTTCTCCATCGATATGGGCTGGGCAATGCCGACTATAGTCAATAATTATCTGGCCTCCGCCTTAACCCTGTGCTTCGTCGTTTGGATGAGCGTTTTTAAGCCCCGCGAAGACAGAATGCTCGCGTAATTCAAGAGATTTCCGGCAGGAAATGTTGGCAGTCCCTGCCGGTCCTCGATTTGCTTCGTCTACTTGGTATCCGGGCATTCCGGCGGGCAAGTTGGAATGGGAAGATCAGTGCGCACCTGAGATGATTTCGGGGTTGCGTTCTGAACAACAACGATGCTGGCGGCGGCGAGCGCGAGCCAGAAAGATAATGTGAGCTTCTTCATGAGTTTCTCCTTTTGTTTGCGGTTATTTGCGTCTAAGAGCGCGGGACCGCAAGTATGGAAACAGCATCTCACACTATCAAAGCGCCAAAAAGACAGGTATAGAACGAAAGTGCTGGTACGGGCTATTCCGTTCACCCGCACGGCCGCCGATTCAAATACAAATCTTGGCATTTATGTTTCGAATGGCTTATTTCAAATGAATTTAGTTTCAAAAATAGTACTCCCATTATTCTGATAAAGCAAACACAATTTTCTCTGAGCTTTTCGGGGCGACCGGAGCCCCGGCCGGCCGGCCGGCCATAGACTTTTCTTCGCCAATTTTCCTGGGAACGAAGCGCTGGCGGGCTTCGTCTACAAAATCAAGCAAAGCAGCAAGTCTCCGTGCGGCAACCCTTTCCCCAACAAACCAACCCCGCACGGGGACCCCTCTTTTCATCGTTTTGTAACCAATTCCGGCCAACCCTTCGCGCGGCTGCCGCGTCTATTCGGATGTAGCAGCTAGCCTCCGTGTGGACCCTTTCCCCAAAAGCCAACGCCGCACGGAGGCATCCCCTTCGAAATCGGACGCGTGTTTGTTAACCTGGCTTACAGAGTTGATCATCGCGGCTAACGGCGTCCCGGGCGTCTTTTCGGTCAAAAACGATATTCAAGTAAGTCCTTAGGCGGTTTTCTGGCCAGAAGCGGCCGGTTCAGGAACTCGATCAATGGCGCCATCGCGCGAAAGCGGTCGGCGATCTCGCGGTAAAGCCGTGGCGTGGTGCTCAATGACGCGTCGAGATTAGTATCCAGAATCCAGTCCTTCATTTTGATCAGTTTGATAGCGGGATGAGCAGGATCGAACCCCTTGGGCGCGCGTGTTAGTTCGGCCCCCTGCAACTCGCCCAGAAGGCGGCGGACTTTGCGGCCGGCCAGAATACGGCGCAGTTCCTGGTGGTGCTCGGCGATGTGGGTGCGGACCGTGAGCATGGTGTCGGGCTCGGGATGATAGATCCCGCCCGCAACCTCGATCTGGTCGTGCGAGACGCTGAAGTAGTAGCCGCTGGCCGCCAGGCGCTCTCCACCACGCCGCGAAAACGAAGCAGCGATGTGAGTCTTATAAGGCGTTTTGTCGGCGCTGAACCGCGTATCCCGATAGATTCGAAAGATCGCCTTTTTCGGCTCGCTGACATACGCCGGCGCGAATTTGGCGAACTCGCTATTGAGCGCGTCGACCAGTTCCAGCATGGGCGCTTTGACGTGTTGTTCGAACTGAGGCTTGCGGGGCTGGAACCATTCCCGGCGATTGTTGCGCTTCAGGCTCCGGAAAAATGTCAGCATCTCTTTGGGAAATCCAGGAAAGCTGGCTGCCATGACATACTCCTTTATAATTTGACAAGATGCCCGTCCGGACAGAAACCATCGAGCGTCTAAGCGACCTTCCCAATTTAGCGATCTCGCAGGGAACTTTGTTGAGCCGGTATACACGCTTCGGGATCGGCGGCCCGGCCGACGTGTATGTCGAGACCTCGGATGAGCAGAGCTTCATGCAGGCCTTCGTGGTTGCGCAGTCGAGCGGCGCCGAATATACGGTCATCGGCGACGGCACCAACCTGATTGTGTCTGACTCTGGATTTCCGGGAATTGTGCTGCGCTTCACGGCTCGACATATACATAGCCACGGTACGGATGTTCGAGCGCATGCTGGCGCGGAGCTGCAGACTTTGGTGGATAAATGCATCGACCTCGGGCTGAGAGGGCTGGAGACCATGACCGGGATCCCGGGCTCGGTGGGAGCCGCGGTATATGGCAATGCGGGCGCCTATGGGCACTCCATCGAGGAACGGATTCAACGCGTGAGATTCTTCGATGGCGTTGAAGTGCGGGTCTTCAACAAAGCCGAGTGCGAGTTTCACTATCGCGACAGCGTATTCAAGCGCCACAAAGACTGGATCATCTTTTCAGCCGTGCTCGAGCTGGACGTCGCTCCGATGGAGGAATTGCGAAAGACTGCTTCCGAGATTTTTCAAATTCGCTTGGCTAAGTACCCGGCCACCATGAAGTGCGCGGGAAGCATCTTTAAGAACCTGATCCTGGCCGAGCTTCCAGTCGATGTTCGGCGGCAAATTCCGGAGCGAGTGATCCGCGAAGGGAAAGCTCCATCGGCCTATTTCCTGGAACAGGTGGGGGCCAAAGGGATGCAGAGCGGCGACATTCATGTGGCGGATTACCACGCCAACCTTATCTACAATGCGGGGCAGGGGACGGCGCGCCAGGTTTGCGAGATCATCGGCGAGCTGAAGATGCGCGTCCGCCAGCGGTTTGGTTTGGAGCTGGAGGAAGAGGTGCAATATGTCGGATTTCCCAGGAACGGCGGCTCCGGGCGAAAGTAATCCTACACGCTTGTGCTTCTGAATTCGTAATATAGATTAAGAAGAATATGCGATTAGCTCTATTAGCCGCGTTGGGCTTGGCCGTTCTGCCGGCCCAGGACCGGCGGGTCCCCGTCATCGTGGAATTGTTCACTAGCGAGGGCTGCTCGAGTTGTCCGCCGGCCGATCAGTTATTGGCACGCATGGAGAGGTCTCAGCCGGTGCCCGGAGCGCGCGTTATTGCGCTCGAAGAGCATGTCGACTATTGGAACCAGCTCGGATGGGTGGACCCGTTTTCCGCTCCGCACTATCGCGGCCGGCAAAACGATTACGCCCTCGCTTTTCACGCTGAGAATATCTACACTCCGCAAATGGTGGTGAATGGGCAAGTGCAGTTTATCGGCGACGACAGCAACCGGGCTTACCAGCTAATCGGGGCTGCCAAGCAGAACCAGACCACTTTGGTTGACCTGAAGAACGCCGCCAATGCCAAGGATCCGGACCTGGTTGACCTGTCAGTTCAGGTGACCAATCCAAAGAATCCCAAGCCGCATGCAGAGGACGTTTATCTAGCGGTAACGGAAAGTGAGCTCGAGTCGCAGGTGCTGCGTGGAGAAAACGCCGGCCGGAGGCTTAGACACGCCCCCGTAGTTCGCAGCTTCGGCATCATCGGACGAATCGATCCCAACGGATCGAACGTCGGGCAGATCACCAATACCTTGCGGCTTCCGCGCGAATGGAGGCGCGAGAATCTGCGCGCCGTTGTCTTTGTGCAGGAACACGACACTCTGCGAATCACGGGCGCCAATACGGCCGAATTGCGGTAGGCTTCCAGCGCAGTAAAAGGAAGGCCGACGAGGGCGTCGGCCGCGGTCCAGGGGGACCGCCCCACCGCACGGGGACCGCCCCACCGCACGGGGACCGCCCCACCGCACGGGGACCACCCCACAACACACCCAGGCGGACCGCCCCACACATTGAGCTTCCTGCGGTATCCTACTAGACCAAGGAGACACTGATGCTATCTCGCCGTGACTTAGGCCGTCGATTCTCACTTGTAGCCGCGGGCATCGCCATCGGAGGCGAAGCTGCTTTCGCGCAACGGTCCGGTGTTCATTCCAAGGACCTGCGCCAGCTTGTTCTCCTCAATGCGAACGAGAATCCCGATGGACCGCCGCAAATCTCCATCGACGCCATGAGCAAAGCGCTTGCTCGCGGTGGCCGCTACCATGACGAAGACACCGATGCATTGACCGCCGCAATGGCCGCCTCTGAACATCTGCAGGCCGATCAGGTGCTGGCCGTCTCCGGATCGAGTGAGATTCTGCATTGCGCCGTGGATGCCTTCACTTCGCCGTCGCTGCCGCTGATAACCACGCTGCCTTCTTATGAACAGCCTGTCGAGATAGCTGCGGCGCAGGGGCATCCGGTTATCAAAATCCCGATGACTCCCGAGTGGGCCGCCGACGTCCGCAAGATGGTGGCGGAAGCCGAGAAAGCGCGCGGGGGTTTCATCTATGTCGTGAATCCCAACAACCCGACGTCATCCATCACCAAGAAAGCCGATATCGCGTGGCTGGTCGCCAATCTCCCTCCCAACACAGTGGCCATGATCGACGAGGCGTACATTCACTACTCCACTTCGCCTGATCTCGCGAGTTCCATCCCCTATGTGCAGCAGGGCAAGAACGTGATCGTCGCGCGAACTTTCTCCAAGATTTATGGGATGGCTGGTCTGCGCATTGGATTCGGTTGCGCGCGGCCGGATCTGATCCGCAAGATGTCCCCGTACCGCAATAACATAGTGCCAGTGCCGAGCGTTCAGGCAGCCAAAGTGGCGCTGGCCTCGCCCACACTGGTGGCGGAACGCCGCGAGAAATTCGGAAAAATTCGCTCCGACATTTGCACCTGGCTGGACGCCAATCGCTACAAGTTCATTCCACCACACGGCAACTTCCTGATGATCGACGTGAAGCGCGACGTGCGCGGTGTAATCGCCGACATGCTGGATCGGGGCGTGGCCGTGGGCCGGCCGTTCCCGCCGCTGAATCAGATGCTGCGCGTTACCCTCGGGACAGACGCGGACATGGCGAAGTTCAAGGAAGTCTTCCCACAGGTTGTGAAGGCGTAGTTTTGGAGGAACCGGATCACGATCGCAGGAGTACTAGGATTCTGGTACGATTAGGGTAATGTCTTTGTATCGGAGTCTTATATGACTCGTTTGAATCGGCCTGCCCAAGCTTCTGCCCGCCAACCTTCTGAATGATCCCTTCTAGAAACTATCCTCCGCGGCGCCCCAAGGTTCGGGAAAACGTGAATGAAGCGATTCGCGTCCGCGAAGTTCGCGCGGTATTTCCGGATGGAACCGTCGAGATCATGCCCACCCTGGCCGCCGTCCGCAAAGCCCAGGAAATGGGACTGGATCTGATTCTGGTATCGCCCACCGCCGAACCTCCCGTGGCCAAAGCCATGGATTACGGGCAGTGGCAGTACGAGAATAAGAAGAAACAGCACGAGGCCAAGAAGAAGCAGCACGTGATTCAGGTGAAGGAACTTAAGTTTCGTCCAAACACCGATGACCATGACTACGAGTTCAAGAAGAACCACGCCATTCGATTCCTAAAGGAAGGCAACCGGGTGAAAGCCGTGGTGCAGTTTCGCGGACGCGAAATCGCGCACGTGGACCTGGGCAAGAAGCTGCTGCTGCGTTTCGCCGAGGACCTTTCCACGCATGGCTTGGTGGAAGGCCAACCGCGCCTGGAAGGCCGCAATGCGCACTTGATTATCAGTCCGGTGAAAGCTACGGGCGGTCCCAAGGACAAGCCGGCGCCGCCGGCGCACTAATTTCCCAACACTGGCAGGTCGGAGACCTGCCCTACTAGTAAAATAAATACTTTTGCCACTGATTGTCGCTCTTGGCAAGCAGTCGCATCAGATGCCGGCTGGTGTGCAGGCTGAAGGGCCGTGGAGCGCGCGAAAGTTTCATGTTCGCTTCATCTGGAGTCCGGCTTCCTTTGCGATTGTTGCAAGGATGGCAGCAAGCCACGAGATTTTCCCAGGTGGTCTCGCCGGCGCGGGACCGCGGCACGACGTGATCGAGGGTGAGTTCGGACGACGGCAGCGTCCGATGGCAATACTGGCAGGTATAACGGTCGCGCATCAGAATGTTCTTGCGCGAAAGAGCCCGGGTCTGGTGTGGGATGCGCCGGTATTCGAGCAGCCGGATTACGGACGGAACGCGAATCGAATGACGCGCGGAATGAATGTGCGCCTGCGATTCCTCCTCGGCGGACGCGACGCCCTTCAACACCAGCACCAGCGCGCGCCGCGCCGCGCAAATGTTGATGGGTTCATAGCTCGCGTTTAATACCAGAACCGGTCTGTGTAATCGATCAAGACTAGGCATCTTCGGTGCTCCCGGAGAAGTTGGAATCAGGAATCGGCTGGTCGAATCTCAAGCGGCGGTCGACACGCGCCAGGGTGAGCAGCGTCACCCGCCTGGCGCCGGCTATTTTGAGTGCGCGCGCGCATGAGGCGGCGGTCGCGCCGGTGGTCATCACATCGTCCACCAGAAGAACTCGCTGGCCGTTCAGCGGCGCCCTCTTGCGAGCGCGGAATGCGCCTGAAACATTCAGACGGCGCTTTGCGTTGGTCAGTCCCGCTTGCGTGGCAGTAGGCCGGATCCGGCGCAGGGCGTTTCTTATGGGGATGTTGGTTCGCCGTCCGATCTCCGAAGCCAGGAGCGCCGATTGGTTGAATCCCCGCTGCCAGCGCTTGCGCCAGTGCAAGGGCATCGGGACAATCACGTCGAACTCCTGATCTCGGGGCAGCGCGATGGCCAGCAGACGGCCCAGCGGTTTCGCCAATGTCTGAATACGGCCGTACTTAAATAAGTGGATCAGCGCCCGTAGTTCGTCTTCGTAGAAGCCGAACGAATACGCTGCGTCGAATCCGCTCACGCCGCGCCGGCACAAACCACATAGCCCTTGCTCGTCAAGCGGAAACGAGCTGCGGAAGGCCGCCCGGCACTGCACGCAGAAATATTCGGCGGCCAGCGGCTCGGGCTTTAACAGGCACGTCCGGCAAACGGGGATTCGGGACACTTCGCGCAGCGGCTCGCCGCAAATGCGGCAATCATCGGGGAAGATTAGCGAAAAAACGGTGGTGTAGATCTTGCGGACGGAGGAAGGGGCCAAATCATTCGAGGCAGTTTTTGTTAGGCTGCTACTGCTGAAGACGGCACCTCCTAAATCACTAGTCTACACGAAGCAAACCTCCGACGCAGTACCCGCCCTACAACTCGATACAATAAAAGCAAAGCAACTTCATGCGGACCTTCTACATCGAGACCTTCGGATGCCAGATGAATGCGCACGATTCCGAGAAGGTCATCGGCACGCTGGTGTCGGAAGGCTACAGCCAGGTGGAAACTCCCGAACAGGCCGACCTGGTTCTGTACAACACCTGCAGCATTCGCGACAAGGCCGAGCAAAAAGTTTTCCATCGATTGCAGCAGTTCAAAAAAGACCACGGCCGCGGAAAAGTTTTCGGCGTGCTGGGCTGCGTGGCGCAGCAGGAAGGCGAGCGGATATTCGAGCGTGCGCCATTTGTGAGCCTGGTCGCGGGATCGGCGAGCTATTCCAAGCTCCCCGAAATGCTGGTGCAGTTGGAAGCGGGCAATCGCCATGTCACCGGTCTCAGCCTGGACACGGACCAAGCCTTTGACACGCCCTTCACCCGCCGCGACAATCCGCACCGCGCCTACATCACCATCATCGAGGGGTGCGACAAATCCTGCGCTTATTGCGTGGTGCCTTTCACGCGCGGTCCCGAGCGTAGCCGGACGAGTGAAAGCGTTCTCAAGGAAGCGCGCGATCTGGCGAGCATGGGCTACAAGGAAATCCAGCTCCTCGGCCAGAACGTCAACAGCTATCGCGACCCTTCCCCGGCCGGATGGGACTTCGCGCGTATGCTGCGCGCCGTCGGCGAAGTGGACGGCATCCGCCGCGTGCGCTTCACCACTTCGCATCCCCGAGATTTCGTCAAGGACATCGTGGATGCCATCGACGAAAATCCCGTTCTGTGCAATCACGTCCATTTGCCGGTCCAGTCGGGCTCGACGAAAATACTCGACCGCATGCGGCGGCTGTACTGTCGCGACGATTATATGCGTCGGATTGAGTGGATGAAGAAGGCGCGCCGGAACATCTCCATCACCACCGACATCATCGTCGGATTCCCGGGGGAAACCGAAGCGGATTTCGAGCAAACACTGGATCTGCTAAACGAAGTACAATACGATTCATTGTTCGGCTTCAAATATTCCCGGCGGCCCAATACGCACGCGCTGGCATTCGAGGACCACATCGCGGAAGAGGAAAAGAGCCGGCGGCTGGCTATCGTTTTAGAGCAGCAGCGCGCCATTCAGATCCGGCGGAATTCCGAGCTGGTCGGGACCGTCGAAGAGGCCTTCGTCGAAGGCTATAATCATGCCACGGGTCAGTGGATCGGCCGGACTACTCAAAATCGCACTCTCAATTTTATTCATCCGGAGCATGCGGGCCCGAAAGAAGGAGAAACTTTGGCCGGCGGTTACTGGAACGTTCGGGTCACTCGGGCAGGCCCGAACTCGCTGGCCGGCGAGGCCGTCAGTTGAGTTCATTCATAAAGGGGGACCGTATGGAAGTCGAAATGAAAATCCGCGGGTTGATGATGGACCCTGTCACCAACATGCCGATCGTGGTATTGAAGGACATCGGCGGGAGCACCATCCTGCCGATCTGGGTCGGCATCTACGAGGCCAACGCCATCGCCCTCGAGATCGAGAAAGTTTCGACGCCACGCCCCATGACTCACGACCTCATCAAGACGCTTCTGCTGGGTCTGGGAACCGGCATCCGCAAGGTGGTGGTCAGTGAATTGAAGGACGACACCTTCTATGCCGTCATCTGGCTCGACCGGAATGGCGACTTGATCAGCGTAGATTCACGGCCGAGCGATGCGCTGGCTCTGGCGCTCCGCCTGGATTGCCCCATCTATGTGGACGAGTCCGTGCTCAAGACATCGCAGCGCTCTAATGCCGCTTCCGACAAGATCAATAATGAAGAGTGGCGGCGCTGGCTCGAGAGCCTGAACGATGAGGATCTCGGGCGCTACAAAATGTAGCCCGTTTCCCGGCAATCGCTCAGACTACTGTTTCTTGGGTGCGGCTTTCCGCCGGACCGGCGGGGCGTTCTTTCCAGTCCAGCCGTGCAGTTTGTCAGGCTCGACACTGAAGACCACCATGAAGGGGCTGGTCGTATAACTTTCCGGAACTCCCTCGAAAGATAGCTCCGTGCCCGGGTCCACTTTGCCCGCCAGCGCCATCTCGAACTTCAATGTCGCGTCCGGGGTAGTGCCGTCCTCGAGCGCCATGATGACGGTCTTGGGCTTCGTCTCGGGCTCGAGTTTTACCACCTTCCCTTTGAGGGTCGGAACCTGCGCGCCTTTCATGCTCGAATTGAAGTAGTTCGCGCCATCCGGCCCGGTAAGCTCGGCCTTTAAGTTTTTCCAAAGGGTGAGCTCCGGATTCTTGGCCGCGTCATCGGCCGCCTTCTTCTGCTGCTCCTCGGCGATTTCAGTCGCGTTCCTGATATGGAAGTCGGAGGGCGGCATCGCGGCGGCCTTGGCGGAGGCGAGCAAATTATTAAACCCCTCGTCGCTGCCGTGGAAGCCCTTGTAAGCGCGCTGGACATAGGCCATCACCTGTTGACGGCCGGCCGGATTGAGTGCTCCCGCTCCTTCATAAGTCGCCGCGCGCGCGAAGTAAAACAGCACCGTGGGCATTTTCGCGGGATCTTTTTCCGAAGCGATCGCCGTGCCCAGGTAGTAATCTACTTGGCCATCGTTAGGACTGAGCTGCAGGGTTTTCTGGAATTCGGCCTCAGAGGCTGGCCAGTTCTTCTTTTGCAGGGCGACCCAGCCCAGCGTCGTATGCGCCAGCGCCTCGATCTGCGGCCTTTGATTCCTCCACTGCTCTTCGGTGAAGTTCGGCGGAATCTTATCGAGGTTAGCCAGCAGCGCCTTAGCCGCGCTCTCGCCCTGATCAAGGACCTCGGGAGTCGGATTCTGGCCGGCCAGCGCCTGCGTGAAGCTTACCGTGATGAACAGAGCGCTGAAATTATTGGGATCGTTCGCCAGAACCTGCTTGGCGACGTCGACGGCCTCTTTCGCCATCCCCAGCTGAAAATAGGTCGCGAGCAGCAGCGTCCTGCGCTCATTGACGTAATCAGTCTGCGGATACTGCTTCAGCCATTGCTGCAGCTTCTCCAGTTTGGTCTTGGGATTGGTGTCCTTGGTGATGGCGTCGAACAGATCGTATTCGGCCCGATCCTTCCAGTTTTTCTGTGGCGCTGACGATGAGGGCGCCGTGGCCTGCCCGCGCATCCCCGTGGGCACGAGACACAACGCTCCCGCGATTACGACCGCCGATAAATACCTCAAGGGTTGGAATGCCACTTGCCGCCTCCACTTCTGCTAGTAGCTTACCGCAGAGCGAAAGTGTTATTGAGACGCCGTCTTCTTCGGCGCGGCCCGATGGACGGGCGGAGCATTCTTCCCGGTCCACCCCTGTAGCTTTTCCTTTTCGACGTTGAAGACCACCATGAGCGGGCTGGCGGTATAGCTCTCCGGTACGCCTTTAAAAGTCAGCTCGGTTCCGGGCTCGACGCTTCCAGGAAGCGCCATCTCGAATTTCAAGCTGGCGTCGGCAGTGCTGCCGTCCGACTTGCCGTCTTCCATGGCCAGCAGGATGGTCTTGGGCTTGGTAGCCGGTTCCAGCTTAACAACCTTGCCCTTTAGAAGCGGTAACTCAGCGCCCTTCATGCTGGAGTCGAAGTAGCTCGCTCCATCCGCGCCTGTCAGGGCCTCTTTAATGCCCTTCCACATTGCTTCCTGGGGGTGGGCCTTGGTCCATTCCTCTTCATTCGCCATTTCCGCCTTGGCGATATCCAGGGCATTCTTAATGGTGAAGTCGGCCGGTGGCGTGGGGCTGGCCTTGGCGGCGGCTACGAGATTGTTGAATCCCTCGTCGCTGCCGTGATAGCCCTTGTACGCCTTTTGAACATAGGTCATGACCGTCTTCCGGCCGTCGGGATTCAGCGCGCCCTGTCCTTCATAGGTGGCCGCGCGAGCGAAGTAGAACAGAGCGGTGGGGGTTTTGGCGGGATCTTTTTCGGAATAGATGGCCGTCGCCAACTGGAAGTCGACGGTCCCACTGTTGGGGTCGATCTGCAGGCTCTTCTGGAAATTGGTCTGGGCGGCCTGCCAATTTTTCTTTTGCAATGCGATCCAGCCCAAGGTCGTAAGCGCGAGGTTTTGCACCTGCGGCTTCTGAGCCGTCCATTGGTCGGGTGTCAAGTTCGCTGGCGGCGTATTGATGTTCAATAGCGCGGTTGCCGCCTTCTCGCCCTGATCGAGAACGTCCGGCGACGGGCTCTGGGCGGCCAGGCTCTGCGTGAGAGTCACGGTAATATACAGAGCGCTGAAGTCGTTGGGATCATTCGCAAGAATCTGCTTGGCGACATCCACGGCTTGTTTGGCCTGACCCAGCTGAAAGTACGTCGTGAGCAGAAGCGTGCGCCGCTGCGCCATGAAGGCGGTATCGGGGTAGTCCTTCTCCCACTGCTGAATCTTCGCTAGCTTGGCTTTCGGATCGGTCTCTTTCGTGATCGCGGTGAAGAGATCGAACTCCGCTTGATTCTTCCATTGCGGGCCTTGGGGGGCCGCTGGCGCAGCCGCGGGAGCCTGCGCGGGCGCTTGCGCGAACGTGAGCGCCGCTCCAGATCCCAGTACCCCGATCATCGCAACAGCTAACAGATATTTGGATGGTTGAAAATACACTCGCCGCCTCCCGGATCTCGTCTTTAGGTTGACTTCGGCCAATTGAAACCCTAACCGCAGCATGGCGCCCCGCACCCTTGGACTTGAAGTTGGTGCAATTGCGGAGTATATCCGAATCCGGGCTGCGCTGCAAGTTCCTTTAACGTTAGATGTAAACCAGTGTACTCTTGTTCCGTGCGAAGTGACAAAAAAACGGGCAAAATCGGAGTCTCGCGAGCCGCCGTTGACAGCTCCCCTGGGCCGAATCGCATAATCGATCCATGAGTACCACGCGAACTATGCCGGGGGGGTGGGCCGATCAAAATCGGCTTCCAAAAGGCCCGAACGGCCGCAATCTGTGCCGGTGGTGCAATCTGGAAGTACCGAAGGGCCGCATCACTTTCTGCTCGGCCTGGTGCGTTGAGGAATGGCGCTTGCGTACCGACCCAGGATATATCCGCGAAAAAGTAGTGGCACGCGATCACGGTGTCTGCGCTCACTGCGGCGTCGATTGCCTGGCGGCCTGGAGCCATATGAAGCGATTGCGTGGCGCTCCCCGTCTGAAGGCTCGGTTGGAATGGGGGCTCCGTCTCGGATCGCCCGGCAGAAAAAGTCTGTGGGACGCCGACCATATCGTACCGGTAGTCGAAGGCGGCGGAGAATGCGATCTGGAAAACATCCGGACCCTCTGCCTGAAATGCCATCGCCTGGTGACAGCTCAGTTACGCAAGAAACGGTTGAAGACTAATTCAGCATCGGCTTCAAGTAGCGCATGACCGTCTGTGCGACCACCGCATTGCCCGGCCCGGTCGGATGCAGCCCGTCCCGTTGCATTAGATTTCGCGTGGCAATGGTCGCTACGCCTTCCAGCAGGAAAGGGATGCGGGGCACCTTATACTTCGCCGCCAGATCGCGATAAATCTGCTCGAACGTCCGGATATAATCCGGTCCATAATTGGGCGGCAGCGTCATGCCCGCCAGAATCACCTTCGCGCCCGCATTGTGAAGCGTCGCGATGATTTGATCCAGATTGGCGCGCGTGGTTTCGAGCGGCAGGCCTCGCAATCCGTCGTTGCCGCCGAATTCGACGATCACGATGCGCGGCTTCTGCGCCAGCACCTCGCCTAGCCGGTTGACGCCATCGGTAGTAGTATCGCCGCTCACCCCGGCGTTGAATACGCGCCAGTGGAGTCCCGCGTCATCCAGATCTTTTTGCAGGAAGTCCGGATAACTGTTGCCCGGCTCGGCGCCGAAGCCGGCCGTCAAACTATCGCCGAACGCGACGATCGCCGGCCGCGTATCCACCTTTGTAGGAGGACTTACAGACTTCGTAGGAGGTCTTACAGAATTCGTAGGAGGTCTTACAGAATTCGTAGGAGGTTTTACGGAGTTTCCTTCACTGATCGGAGGCGCTGCTTCTGGCGGCTTCGGTCCACCGCAACCCGCCAAAGTCAGTCCGAGAGCGAGAACCAGACAGAAGATGTACATCACTCAATGCCATAATAAAGAATTGCAGGAGAATCTGATCCGAACACCTGCCATCCGGGTTTCGGCTCTCACCAAGAGCATTCAAACCGCCACGCACAAGGTCGACATTTTGCGTGGTATCGATTTTGACGTTCAGCACGGCGAGTTCGTTGCCATCATGGGACCGTCGGGCAGCGGTAAGAGCACGTTACTCGGACTGCTGGCCGGCCTCGACACGCCGACCACCGGCAAAATCATTCTCGACGGCGAAGACATCACCGGTCTCGATGAAGACCAGATGGCGCGGCTGCGCGGGCGGAAAATCGGCTTCGTTTTTCAGTCCTATCACCTGCTGCCGACTTTAACCGCGGAAGAAAATGTACTACTTCCTTATGAATTGACCGGCGGCAATGGTTCCGAAGGCCGCCAGCGCGCCCGCGATTTGCTCGAGAGCGTGGGCCTGCCGGATCGGCGCGATCATTACCCTGTCCAGCTATCCGGCGGCGAGCAGCAGCGCGTTGCTCTGGCGCGAGCCTTCATGGTTCGCCCACCCATCCTGCTGGCCGACGAGCCGACCGGTAACCTCGATAGCCAGAATGGCCAGCATGTGCTCGAATTGCTGATTTCTCTGAACCAGCGCGAAGGCACTACGCTGGTTTTGGTGACGCACGATCTGGCTCTCTCCAGCCGCGCCGGCCGACGCATTGTGCTGCGCGATGGGCTTGTGGTGAATGAGGAGCAATCGTGAACTTCGCCTGGTCCACCGCCTGTAAGATCGCCTGGCGCGAAGCCCGCGCATCTTCGTTCAAGTTTGGATTCGTCATCCTGGCGGTCGCGGTCGGTGTTGGCTCTCTAACCGGTGTCCGCGGATTCAGCCGCGCTTTTCACGACATGCTGTTGAGCCAGGCACGCACGCTGATGGCTGCCGACCTATCGCTGCGCGTCTTCGAGCTGCCCACTCCGGAACAGAATGCCGAGATGGACAATCTCGCCAAGAGTGGCGTACAGCGAACCTGGATCACCGAAACCTTGACCATGGCGTCGAGCAGCGCGTCTTCGAGTAGCGCACCCAAGCCGCCGATGCTGGTCTCGGTGAAGGCCGTGGACCCGAGCGTCTATCCGTTTTATGGCGAGATCCGCCTGGCGCCGCCCGTTGCGCTCTCTCAGGCGTTGAAGAGCGATACGGTCGCGGTCTCCGATGACATCCTGCTGCGCCAGAATCTCAAGGTCGGCGATACTTTGCTTCTGGGCGGCCAGCCTTTTCGGATCATCGGCCAGGTAACGTATGAGCCCGACCGTATGCTCGGCACGCTCAACGTCGGCCCACGCGTCATGATCACGCGCGAGGGTCTGGAGCGGACGGGGTTGATGCTCCCCGGCAGCCGCGCCGCCGAGCGCTTCCTGTTCCGGCTGGGAACAGGATCGCCTTCTATCCAAGTGGTTCGTGCTGAGCTGAAGAAGAGTTTTCCGGATGCCATGATCGCCGACTATCGAGAATCGCATCCCATCATCACCCGCGGTCTCGACCGCGCCACCACGTTCCTCAGCCTGGTGAGCCTGATTACTTTGATCGTCGGCGCGATCGGCGTGGCGACGGCAATGCATGCCCACATCCAGCAGCGCATGGATTCGATCGCGATCATGAAGTGCATCGGCGCGCGATCCAGCCAGTTGATGCGCATCTATCTCATCCAAACCGTGTCGCTCGGTCTGGTGGGTGGCATAGTCGGCGTGGCGTTCGGCATCGGCATCCAGCGAGCCTTTCCGCAGTTTATCGCCCGCTATTTTCAGATTGAGCCATCCGCGAGCTGGGATCTCATCATTGCCGCGCAAGGCATCGGCATCGCGATCATGGCGACGCTGCTCTTCACGCTCCCGCCGCTGCTGGCGATTCGCCGCATCCGGCCCAGCTTGATTTTGCGCCGCGAAATGGCCGAGACGCGCGCTGACTGGCGAACTCGCTTGCGCGACGGGCGGCCTTCGATTCTAGCGGGGATCGCCATCATCATCGGCTTCGCCGGCATCGCAATGTCATTCGCAACCGGCACACCCAACGACATCTGGAAAACCGGCGCATATTTCGCCGGCGCTCTGGTGGTCAGTCTGGCGGTGCTTTCCGGAATCGCGTGGCTGATGTTGCGAGGTTTGAAGCTTGCCAGCCGTCGGCAGTTGCCCACTTCTATCCGGCACGGGATCGCCAATCTTTACCGGCCCGGGAATCACGCGGGATCGGTGCTGGTCTCGCTCGGCATCGGGGTTATGTTTACGCTGACGGTTTACCTGGTGCAGCGCGGGGTGATCAGCGAGATGAGCCGCAACGCGCCACCCGGCATGCCGAACGTCTTCCTGATCGATATCGCGCCCAAGGATCGCGACGCCGTCGTCGACCTTTTGAAACAGCAGCGCGGTCTCGAAGGCGCTCCGGAATTGATCGGCACTGCTACCGCAAAGCTGATCGACGTGGACGGACGCCCGGTCGAAAACATGAATCTGCGCGGCTGGGGGCGGAGGTTTCGCACCGCTCGCCCGGTGACTTCGGCCGCCGCCAAGCCCGCCTATGTGGATATTCTGCGCGGTCATTGGTGGCCGCCATCGGCAGCCAAAGGCGGAGCGCAGGTCTGTGTATCCGACGAAGTGGCTAGAGTGCTCGGTATAAATCCGGGCTCCACGATGCAATGGACCATCGCGGGCAGGGACGTAACTACTGGCGTGGCCTGCATCCAAAACATCGATTCCATTCATCTCGCCAGCCGGGTCGAGTTCATTTTCAACGCCGGCGCTCTGGATGGCTTCCCGCTGATTTACTACGGCAGCCTGCGCGCGCAGCCGGGCACGGTTACTTCCTTGCAGGAGGCGCTGTATCGCCGCTTCCCCACCGTGACGGTGGTGAACATGGCCGATGTGCTCCAGACTTTCCAAAGCGTGGTCGACAAGATTGCGCAAGTGGTTCGATTCATTTCGATGTTCGCGATCCTGGCCGGCGCGATCATTCTGTCCTCGAGCGTAGCCGGAACGCGCTTCCGCCGCATGCGCGAAGTCGTGATCCTCAAGACTCTCGGCGCCACGCGCTGGCGCGTCAGCCGGATCTTCTCGGTCGAGTTCTTGATTCTGGGAGCGGTCGCCGGAACCATGGGCGCGCTGCTCGCCAACGGATTCGCGAATCTGCTGCTGAAGCGCATGCTGGACTCGCCGATGTCCTTTCCGATCCTGCCGGCCGTCCTCGCCGTAGTGGCTACGGCCTTAATCGCCAACACAGCCGGCTGGATGGCCAGTTTCCGCATTCTGGGTCAGAAGCCGCTGGAGATTCTCCGCGAAGAGTAAAGATGCAAGACAGTGGCATCCAGTTGTTGGACACGAGCCTATTCCGGGATCTCATCGATCGTGCCCGCCGCTCGCCCCGGCTACGAACGAACCACAACTTTCACGCATCGCCGGAGGACAACCCCCATCGCTTCCTGAATGTAATGGAGAAGGGCACATACATCACTCCCCATCGGCACGTCGACCCGCCGAAGGCAGAATCGTTTCTGGTTCTCGAAGGAGAAATCGCTTTCTTCACATTCGACGACTCCGGAAATATTATTACGACGCATGTGCTGGGTCGTGATCCCGTCGGAATCGATATACGGCCTGGTATGTGGCACACAATGGCTGTCTTATCGGCACACGCGATTTGCTATGAAGTCAAACCTGGTCCGTACTCTGCCACCACAGATAAGGACTTTGCAGCATGGCGCCACGAGAGGGTGATCCGGGCACGGAGCGGTATCTCGAGCTGCTGCTTGCAAAAATCCCGGTGCCTCCGCACACCGCCTAACTAACCTTTCCAGGCCCCGAGCAGGCGCCTTAGCAGGACCAATTGCCCAACATGATAAGCGTTGTGATCGGCCAGCAGCAGCGCTTCCCGCAGCACCGTCTGGCCCGTGCCATGCGGAATGGGTGCTAAGAGATCGGTTTTTGTGGACGTCACCAGTTTCTCCATGGCCTTCTGGTCCGCCTGCGTTTTCCGGATGCTGGTGTTCCAGGCTGCGGCGCTGGGCGGGGCTTCGGTCTTGGGCCAATAACCCTCAGGCCACTTCGGCGAAACGTGGTTCGGGTTACGGCTGAATTCCAAAATGTCCCACTGAGCGATGCGGATGTGTTCCAACAGTTGCCACGCCGTGTGCTCCGCACCTTTCGGCTTCTTGCCCCGGAGTTGCGGGGGGAGACCCGCGAGAGCTGTCTTCAGATCGGCATGCGCGTGCCCGCCCGCGAGCAATTCCAGCACGTGTTGCCGCAGAACCTTTTCATCTTTCATTTCATCGTCGTCTTTCATTTCGATCGCCTCCCAGTGGATTTGGCGTCCTTAGAAGAAGGTTCGGCCGGCTCGTCGCCTTTGGGCGACCAGAAAGCCGGATCGCCGGCGATAATCTCGGGCGATACGTAACTCATCTTCGGATCGATCGCAAATAATGATGTCTCGGTCTGGGCGATCGTTTCGCCGGCCATCTTCGTAAACCGTTTCGCGCCGTCACCCATCGCCTGGAACATGTTGTGAGAACGCTCGGGTGCGGCATCCAAGGCCTTTAGCGATGCGCAAGGTTCAAAAAAAATATAGGTGCCGTTGGGCGCGCCGGAAACAATCTGGTAAGTGGCCATCGGCTGTTCTTCCATCGACTGCTCGAACGCCGCCACCTCCATCTTGGCCAGCTCCGCGAAGTCCAGCTCGTGATCGGGCCGCGCTCGCATCGTGATGACGTTGAAGTAGCGCATCTTCGGCAAGGTCCGCATCAACTGCTGCCCGTGAAAACTCAGGTCCGGACGATAGGCCGCGATCCAAGAACTGCTGCCCGATCTGAATTCGCCATCCAAAGCATCTAGCCCGCCCAGCTCGGGATTCCGCATGGCTGCCCTCGATTTCTCAATGGACTCAAACGAATCGTACGCTTCCAGGAACCAGGCCTGCGCGGTTCCTGTGATCGAGTTCAATCCCAAAATGTTGGCCGGGAATTTAGCGGCTGCCGCGGCCAGCATAAACCGGCTTTCCGATTGTTCGTGCACGGCGCCCTTGCCTTCCTTGATGTCCTCATGAACGATCAGCAACACTTTAGGAGGCTGGCGCGCGTCTTGAGCGAGGAGCAGCGATGCCCCGGCCACTAACAGACCGGTTCGCAGCAAGTATCCTGAGGTTCTGGTCATCAGTTAAGACTACCTTGCCGCGGTCACCAGTATTTTTCCGGGAGTCAGCTTTCCGCGGGCGACGCGGATCGATTCCAAGCCGGCCTCGCGCAGCCACTTCGCATAGTCATCGGCGTGATAAGCCCCGCCGGTCGAAGTCAGCGCGAAATAGAGAGCCGCTCCATCGCCCATCGTGACCTTGCTGCCCGGCCGTGGACATTCCAGCTCCCACACCGCGACGACACCCTTTGGGCCCAAGGCCGCCGCTGCCTTACGCAAGATGCAAGCGATCTGCTCCGGCAAAAAATGGTGGAGGATGTTGAACAGCAGAACGACGTCGTAACCGGCGCCCCAATCGCTGTCGAGCAAGCATCCGGCTCTATGCTCGACGATATCGGAAACTCCCTCGGCCGCGGCCAGGCTTCGGGCCTCGGCCAAAGCTTCTGGTAAATCGAGAACGGTCGACCGCATGGGCGGATGCTTTCTGCAAATGGCCGCTCCGAACAACCCATGCGAGCCGGCCACGTCTAATAGCCTGCGGGCGCCGTGGGGCACAGGAACTTTGCGCGCCAAGGTCGCTGCCTCCAGGCGGGCCAAATCCAGCATTCCCCGCTGATAATTCCCCCAGGCCCACGGATCTTTCAGCGTAGTGTGAAAGTCCAGGCCGCGGCCGCGACGCACGGCATCTTCGAGCCCAGCTACCATCTCCCACTGTTCGTAGTTCCAAAGAACATAACCGAACATCTCCATATCGCCTTTAGGAACCATGCTGCGCCGGCCCAGTTTGGAAAGCTGGTAGCCGCCATCTTTCTGGATCAGGTATCCGGCCAGCACGAGATTTCGCAGCAAAAGATCCAGAAAGCGCGGATCCAGTTTCAGCCGCCGGGCCAGCTCGCTCGATTTCCCAGGCCCCGCGCCGAGTGCCTCGAACACGCCTAGCTTGACGCCCGCCATCAGGGTCCGGGCCTTTAAGATGCCGTACAACGAATCGAGCAGAGGAATCGGAACCTTGCCGAAGGCCAGCGCCAGGCGTTCCGAGAGATCCGTGGGAATGACGCCATAATTCACGCTCCGATGATACGGCACCGTTGGCGCACTGTGCTTGGGTAGAATCAATGCTTCATGCCTACCTCGGCCGACGTCGTCATCATAGGCGCGGGCATCGTTGGTTCCAGCATCGCCTTTCATCTCACCGAAGCCGGAGTGAAGAACGTGCTCGTGATCGAACGCGAGACCCGGCAAGGTTTAGGTTCCACCGGCAAGAGCATGGGCGGCGTACGCGCGCAATTCGCCACCGACGTCAATATCCAGATGTCGCTGTATTCCATCCCTTTCCTGAACCGTTTTGAGGAGGCCACCGGTCACCCTTCCGGATACAAGCCGCATGGCTATCTGTTCATGGCCACCAGCCAGCGCCACATGGATTATCTCGGGACCAATTTCGCCCGGCAGCAGGCGCTGGGATTGAAAGGCATTCAGTGGCTTCAGTCCGACGACATCCGCAAAGTGCTTCCGCAGTTGCGCTCCGACGATATTATCGGCGGCACCTTCTGTCCCACCGACGGGTTCGTTGATCCGAATAGCGTCATGACCGGTTTCATGGCGCGCGCGGCCGAGCGGGGCGCAACATTATGGCGCGGCGTCGAAGTCACCGGCATCAACGTCGAACACAGCGAAGTGGCCGGAGTGAATACTGCCAACGGATCGGTAGCGACACGCACGGTCGTCAATGCGGCTGGGCCCTGGGCAGCGGGTGTCGCGCGGATGGCGGGCGCGGAATTGCCAATCGAACCGCTGCGCCGTATGCTGGTTCCCACCGAGCCCTTTCCAGGATTGCCCGAACATCTTCCGATGATCATCGACATGTCCACCGGCTGGCACTTCCGGCCGGAAGGCGTGGGGCTGTTGATGGCCTGGGCCGATCCCGAGCAGCAGCCCGGCTTCCGCACCGATTTCGATCCCGCCTTCATCGAGAAGATACTGACTTACGCCGCCCATCGCGTGCCGTGCTTCGCCGAACTGGCCGTCAATCCACGCCGCTGCTGGGCGGGCATGTACGAAATGTCGCCCGACCATCATTCCATTCTCGGCCCCGCGCCCGGTGTACGCGGCCTGTTCTTCGCCAACGGATTCAGCGGGCATGGAGTCATGCATTCGCCAGCCACAGGGCGCATTCTCTCGGACTTGATCCTGCAGGGCAAGACCGACGTAATCGACGCCGATACTCTCAGCGTCCGCCGCTTCGCCGAAGGCCGTGCGATTGAGGAAACGGCCATCCTGTGACGGCCGGTTGTCCGACGCTCGCGCAGGTCCGGGAAGCGCGCCAGGCTATCGCCGGAGCCGCAATTCGCACGCCGCTGGTCCGGCTGAATACGTCCGATGCTCCGGCCGAAATCTATCTGAAGCTCGAGAATCTGCAGCCCATCGGATCGTTCAAAATCCGCGGCGCCTCCAACGCGATGGCTCTCATGTCCGCTGCTCAACTCGAACGCGGCGTAGTCACAGCGTCGGCTGGAAATATGGCGCAGGGAGTGGCCTGGAGGGCTCGCGAGTTGGGCATTCCGTGTACGGTGATCGCGCCTGACACCGCGCCGCGGACTAAGATCGATGCCATCGAACGCTTGGGCGGCCGGGTATTGAAGGTTTCCTTTGACGAGTGGTGGCGAGCTTTCGAACAGCGCTGCTATCCGGGCGTCGAAGGTACGTTCATCCACGCTTTTGACGATTTGAACGTAATGGCCGGGAACGGAACGATCGGTCTGGAAATTCTTGAGGACCTACCCGACGTCGACGCGGTCGTAATCCCCTGGGGCGGCGGCGGGCTGACGTGCGGGATCGCGTCGGTACTTCGCGAATTGAAGCCCAAGTGTAAAATCTTCGCCGCCGAGGTGGCCACGGCCGCGCCTTTGCGGGCGTCCTGGAAAACGGGCACTCCACAGGTGATCGACCCGCAGCGCTCTTTCGTGGATGGGATAGGCGGCAAATCGGTCTTTCCGCTCATGTTCGAGCGGGCGCAACGCCTGATCGACAGCCCGTTAGTGGCCGGAGTGAACGAGGTGGCCGCGGCTGTGCGTTTAATAGCCGAACGGAACCGCGTAATTTCCGAGGGCGCCGGAGCAACCCCGGTGGCCTGTGCTCTGGCGGGCCGGGCTGGGACAGGAAAGGTGGTCTGCGTAGTTTCCGGGGGGAACATCGACCTGGCCAAACTGGCCGAGATCCTTGCAAGTTAAATTTTTTCGGAACAAAACGAACTTTCTTTCGTCTTTAACCAGATAAGGAGGCTGGATGAAGGCCATAGTCGGTAGTGTATTGATCCTCGCTATGCTGGCGGCGGGCACCGCATTTGCATACGTAGTTGACGACTCGGACTGGTGCCGGCAAATGCGATCGGAAGCTCGCGAAAAAGCCTTAGAAGCGCGAGAAGCCGCCCGGGAAGCACGCCAGACGGCCCGCGAACAAATCTTTGCAGCGAAACGCGAGGCAGTCCGCGCCCGGTTGGAAGCCTTCCACGAAGCTACTCGCGCGCGCATCGATTTCGCCCGCGAACGCCGCGACATCCTGCGGGAGCAAGCCCGCATGCGGCGCGAGATCCTACGCGACGTCCAGCGCGAGCTTCGCCGCGACAGAGTGTACTAGTGGCCTGTCGCAAAGAAAACGTTAGTATCTCTTCGTGGCGCACGCGCCTACGCTTGTTTTAGTCGCGAGGTGTCGCGATGGGTCCAGCACTGGGGTGCGTGCGCCACACATGCTAACGCTATCTCGGCGACAGGCCACTAGACAGGCTGTATTAACTATTTCCGTTCGTACATGACTTTACCGCCCACAATTGTGTAATCCACTTTCGCGGCCGGGATGTCGTCTTCCGGAATCGTCAGGATGTCCCTCGAAAGTACGGTTACATCGGCCAGTTTGCCGACTTTAAGCGACCCCTTCACGCCTTCCTCGAATGCAGCGTAGGCGTTGTTCACCGTGTACGACTTCAGCGCTTCCATGCGGCTCATTCGCTGATCGGGAAAGAAGACCGAGCCATCCTTCAACTTGCGGCTGACCGAAGCGTAGAAGCAGGCGATCGGATCGACATCTTCCACCGGCGTATCGGTTCCGTTGGAAACCACCGCGCCGGATTTCATGAGCTTCTGCCAAACATAAGCGCCTGCTTCGGCTCGCTTGGCTCCGAGCCGCGCGATCACAAAAGGCGCATCGGAGGTGCAGTGGATGCCTTGCATCGATGCGATCACTCCCAGTTGCCCGAAGCGGGGAATGTCCGCCGGATCCAGATGCTGCGCGTGCTCTATCCGCCAGCGCAGATCCCTTTTGTCGGGATGCTCTTTGAAGACCGATTCGTAGAGATTCAATACTTCCCGATTCCCGCGATCCCCGATGGCGTGGACGCACAGTTGGAATCCATTGTTGATGGCCAATTCGGCGGTCTTACGTATATCGTTCAGGTCTTCGGTGGCCAATCCGGAACGATTCGCCGCGTCGGCCGGCAGATCCGAGTAGGGCGCCAGCATCCAGGCTCCGCGCGAACCCAATGCGCCGTCGATCTGGCGCTTGATGGCCCGCACCGTCAGATGATCGTTGCCCGCGCCGATAATATAATATTTCTTCAAGTTCGGAGCGAGCACGTCATTGGGCTGGCGCAGCATCATCCACACCCGCAGTCCAAGCTTGTCTTCATTCGCGAGGGTCTTCAGCAGATCCACTACGGCCAGCGGGGAGCCGGCGTCTTCGAAAGTCGTAATTCCTTTGGATAGCGATTCGCGCACCGCCAGTTGCACCTGTTGATGAGCTTCCGTGTCGGCTTCGCCAGCCGGACGATGCGATCGATAGGCATCCAAAGCGCGATCCACCAGCTCCCGCGCGCCCTCGTTCATCAACCCGATCGGATTGCCCCGTGTATCTTTGAGAATCTGGCCGCCCGGGGGATCTGGCGTGTTCCTGTCGATGCCCGCCAGCCGCATGGCCTCGGCATTGGCAAAACCCGCATGTCCACTGGCATGCTCGAGCCAAACGGGATTATGCGGCGACACCTTGCTCAATTGATCGTGAATCGGAAAGCCTTCCACGTTGGGCGATGGCGGCGGGTTCCACTTGGCCTGATGCCAGCCGCTCCCGAGAATCCAGGTTCCGGGCTTGGCTTCGCGCGCCGCCGCGGCCACCATGGCGACGATCTGGTCCCAGTTCGCGGCCTCCCGCAGGTTCAAAATCATTTTCGACGAGCCCAGACCCATGAAGTGACCGTGTCCTTCTATGAACCCCGGAATCGCCAGACGACCGCCCAAATCGATCACTTTAGTCGACGGTCCAATGTACGCCTGCATCTGCTGGTTAGCGCCGATGGCGACGATCTTACCGCCTCGCGCGGCCAAGGCTTGCGCTTGCGCGTTAGCGGCTTCCATGGTGATCAGCTTGGCATTGCGTAGAACTAAATCGGCCGGCTGAGCGTTTAGCCAACCTGCCAAAGCGGTTAACACGAGACAAGGCCAGCCTAAGTTTTGTATCTTGAAGAGCATAGATGTCTAGATTCGCCTAAGTATGCCGTGGTTGCCCAGGCTGAATCAAATCGAGATCGTAACTAAACGTCACCGTCCTGTGTCTAGCATAGGAGCCATGCGTTCTCGAATCTGCCCTCGCTGCGGCCGGAATGACGTTCGACAGTCGGGCCGGCATAGCGTGGGCGACAAGATAATGGCCTGCTTCGGATTGGCGCCTTATCGCTGCCGAGCCTGCCGGAACCGGTTTTTCCGCGTGCCCGTCGGCAACGGCCATAAGCTCCCGGGGGCTGAGCCGGTCCTTGTTCCTGAAGTCGTGGTTCCTCCACTCTTGGTTGCGCAAGCCGGGGTTGCGCGAGCCGGGTTTACCCCATCCGCGGTTTCGTCCGCTTCCGTTGAGCCTTCGCGCCCACCCAGCCCATGGCCGCTTACCGGGCATCCCTTGGCTCTTATCCCGGTAGCTTATTCAATTTTGATCGTGAGCCGCGATCCGGCCATCCGAAAACTATTGTGCAAGTTGCTCTCGCGCCCGGCATATCACACCCACCAGCTTGGCGACGTCGGGCGCCTCCCTTCCGAACTACAGGCCAGAAAAGTGGACCTGCTCATCGTCGATCTGGACGAGCCCGAGCAAGAGCGACTGGAGGCTGTGGCAACTCTCCGAGGCAACTACCCGAACCTGAGTATCATTGCTCTTTCCGCACTGCCCGTGAGCAGCGTCCCAGGATCGATCGTATTGACCAAGCCCTTTCGCCGCGATCTCCTGTTTGCGAGCGTGCAGGAGGCGCTGGTTGAAGCGGCGGACAACCGCCAGCCTGTCAGTTGAGACGCACGCTCTTAAGCCGCATGACTGGCGGAGCGCTGACGAATCGCCCGGCGCAACCGATCGCACTTCTGCTTGGCAAGTTCAAGGAACTCCAAAAGGAGCTCTCGTTCAGCCTTCGGCAAGGCGCCGTCGGCGGCTTTGAGGTATCTAGCCAGCACGCGCCGTTCGACAGCCGCCCGCTTGTGCTCATTCAGCAATTGCTGCTTCCGTGAGCGTGACGCTTTTACTTTTCCTTTTCGCGCCATCTACACGACTAGACGCTATATGATTGCCGAAAGATGCATAAGATAAAAACAGACTAGGGAAAACCCTGGTTAGTTCGAATAACTTCCAGGCCTGGTTCGTTTTAGCATGAGATCAAAGTGGCGCAATAGCGTCTAATGGACGAAGTGCAAAATCCGCCTACACCCGTCGAGATCCTTCTCGTCGACGATAACCCGGGCGACGTCGAGCTGACCAAGGTCGCTCTTCGGGACGCCAAGATCGTGAATGCAATCCACGTCGCAAGGGATGGGGCGGAGGCTTTGGCTTTCCTTCGATGTGAGGGTAAGTTCGGCGACGCGCCCAAGCCGGATCTGGTGCTGCTCGATTTGAGGATGCCCAAAGTGGACGGCTTCCAGGTGTTGGCCGAAATGCGGGCCGACGAGAAGCTGCGGCGCATTCCGGTGGTGGTCATGAGCAGCAGTAGCGCGGAGAAGGACTTGGCCCGCGCCTACGACGCGCAGATCTCCGCTTATCTGATCAAGCCCTCCACGTACGACGAATACTTCAATGCGATTCGCGCGGTGAAGGAATTATGGTTCCACGTGGTCGCACTCCCGCCCAAAACTCATTCAGCCACGAATTGAGACCATTCCTGCCGGCAAACTCGTTGCCGGGTTAAGCGGTCGCCCCCCCAGCGCTCCAGGCCGCGAGATGCGTATGCTAGAAAAAATTCATGACACGTATCCTGGCGGCGCTCTTATTATTTGGGATTTCGTTCGGTTATCTGGAAGCGGCCGTGGTGGTCTATCTGCGCGCGATCTACGATCCAGTCCGGCAGCGGCTTCATCCGGACCGCGCCCCTGGCGACTTGTTTCCGCTGATCTCTTCGCAGGAACTGGCTGACGCCGGACCCGAGAACCCGCGCCGTTTGCTGATCGAGATTGGCCGGGAAGCTTCCACCATCGCCATGCTGGCCGCCTTCGGGCTGGCCGCGGGCCGGAACTTCAACCAGCGCATGGCGGCCTTCGCGGTCGTATTCGGTCTGTGGGATATTTTCTTCTATGTGTTTCTCAGGATCATGATGCATTGGCCGGGGTCGATTTTCACTTGGGACATCCTGTTCCTGATTCCGCTTCCCTGGGTTGGGCCGGTGATCGCGCCTGTCATCGTGGCGTCCACATTGGTGGTGTGCGGGCTGATCTCGCTCGGTCTCGGCGGAATGCCGGCGCGGCCGCGCGAATGGATGGCCATGATCGCCGGAGGAATCATCGTCATCCTGTCATTCGTTTGGGACTACCGCAACACCATGGCCGGCGGTCTGCCCAATCCTTTTAATTGGCCGCTGTTCTTGGCGGGCGAAGCTATCGCCCTGACGGGATTTTTTGTTGCAGTATGGCGTCGAGCATATCCGGGATCTCGAAAACCGCGCGATTCGTGATGGCTGCAGCGTTGCCGTGAAAACGAGCGAAATTGGCGGGGTCCAACAGCGTACGCAATCCACTGTCGATTTCCCGGAAATTCTTCAACACCACGCCCACATCTTTCTCGCGAATCCATTGCGTGTTGTAGCGTTCCTGCGGGAGTGTCCAGGCATTGCATTCGACGATCACCGGAAGATGCATGGCCAGGGCTTCGCTGATGCTTCCGGGCCCCGGCTTGCCGATAAAAAAATCGGATAAATGCATGTAATACGGAATCTCGCTGGTGAAGCCTTCGACATATTTGGGAAACGTGGTCGGCAAGCGCCGCAGCCGCTCGGCGAGCTTTTGATTCTTGCCGCAGATGAAGATGAACTGCGCACGCGCGGTAACCCGTTTTGCAATTTCCAGCATGACGTTGGATCCTTCACCGCCAAATAGCACCAGGCCGGTCGGAATTTCGGCATCCAGTCCGAGTTGGTCGCGGCCCTCCTCGCGGTCAACCTTGATCGGATCGTAAAATTTGGGCCGCAGGATCATGCCCGACGTCAGGAATATTCGTTCCCTCGGATGGCCGAGCGCCAGCGCCTGCTCGACCGCCTTGTCCGTTCCGCAGATGAAATACTGATCCTGGCGTTCCTCAATCCAGAAATGCGGAGGATAATCGGCGAAATCGGTGAGAACGGTCACCAGTGGAGTCTCCGGCAAACTTTCGCGCAGCGCCCGATTGAAGTTTGGTATCAGCGACACTACGAGATCGCGCTCGCCTTGCGCCCAATATTGCTTCAACAACCGGACTTGCCCGCGGTGGTAAATCCGAATCAGCGCGTGCATTGCGACCGTTAATTGGGGCGAACCGAGAGTCCAGCCCTTCTTGAGGAGCAGGTTGTAGATATCCTGCATTCGTATCCCGGTGTACTTGCGAAATATATCCAGCGGATCAAGGATCTCCTGCAGGTTCACCAACTTGACATCCCAGCCACGCTGCTGCTGATCGATCACCGCTTGCAGGGCTGTGGCCGCCGCCCGATGTCCCCCGCCGGCCTCGAAGAAGATTAAATCAATTCGCTTCATTTTGTCCTAAACAATTGTTCAACAGAATGTAACATGCTGAGAGGTATATTTATAGTAGACGTATGCGCAGCCTGATTATGAAGGGCGATCACAGCCTGATGCGGCTGGCCAACAATTGGGCCGCGCCACGCTGGCTGCGTGTCGGTGCGATGCTCGCGACTCGCGCGGGCGACGGCTGGCTGTGGCTTGCGATTGGGCTCGCGATTCTCTGCTGGGGCGGCGAGGACCGCTTTCGCGCGCCAGCCGCGGCCGGATTATCATCGGCGCTCAGTATTCTCCTGTTTTTAGGCGTGAAGCGAATCGCCGGGCGGCCACGCCCTTGCCACATCGAACCGCATTGCTGGGCCACGCTGCTTCCGCCCGATCAGTTTTCGTTTCCCTCCGGCCACACCATGACCGCTTTTGCTTTCACCATTCCGATGGCGCTGTTCTATCCCGACCTGACGGCCGGTCTGCTCTTTTGCGCTTTCAGCATTGCGGTTTCGCGCATCCTGCTGGGCATGCATTTCCTCAGCGATGTCATCGCGGGCGCATCGATCGGCGCACTGATCGGATATTTCGGATACCTCACGTTCCAGTTATAGTAGGCTCAGAGTTCCGGAGCCTATGTCCACGACGCTGCTCGATCACATCTATGGCGCTTCGCGCGTGCGCTTGATCAAAGTGCATCGCCAGCAGGATCGGCATGACCTCAAGGAGCTTTCCGTCAATATTCAGTTGGAAGGCGAGTTCGAAAGCAGCTACACGACCGGCGACAACCGCAGTATTCTGCCGGCCGACACTATCAAGAACACAGTGTACGCGCTGGCTAAGCTGTACGCTATCGAACAGATCGAGGAGTTCGCGCAGCAACTGATCAATCATTTCCTCACTGACAATCCCCAGGTGCGAAAAGTCCGGGTCAGGATCGCGGAGTATCTGTGGACGCGTATCCCGTTCGGCGGCAAACCTCATCCTTGGTCGTTTACTCCCGCCGGGCCGGAACGCCGGACCACAGCCGTAAGCGCCACTCGGGAGACCGTCCTGATCGAATCGGGCATTGAGAATTTGCAGATCGTAAAAACCACCGGAGCAGGTTTTGAAGGTTACGTACACGATCCGTTTACTACCCTCAAAGAAACCGCCGACCGCATTTTATCCGCCGCGGTGAAGGCCAGCTGGCTCTATTCGGACAACGAGATTCCGTTCTCGGTCTATTGGCACGGCGTCCGGCAGGCCATCCTTGACACCTTCGTCGAGCACGAGAGCCGGTCGCTCCAATTCACCTTGCACGCCATGGCGGAGGCGGTGCTCGAGCGCTATGCCGACATCGCCGAGATCCATTTCTGGCTACCCAACAAAGAGTGCCGGCTGGTGGATCTGGGCCTGTTCGGGCTGGAGAACGACAACGAGGTATTCGCGCCGGCCGAGGAGCCCTACGAGTTGATCGAAGCGCGCCTGCGCCGCGAGTCGATTGATTAGGTTGGCCGCGCGCACGGCCATTCTTTCCAGACCGCATTGTCCAGCTCTGGGCATCCCAATGATTCTATTAGTGTTAACGAATCCCAAAAAAGTTGCGGCGAAATGTTTGACTTTTTACGCTGAGGAGTCTACTCTTGTGAGCCTGAGTGGCCACCGGCCGATATAAATCCACGTGCCGGGGGATACTTTGCAACGCTGGAGTATCGGGGAAGCGTGAGCACTGACATTCGGAGAGGCGAAGGGACGGCTATCCAATCGACGCACCCGCGAGAACTGCGGGTATCAGGTGACATTTTCACCGGGCAACTTTCGAGCCTGGACAACGGGGTGGCCGGTCGTCCTGACGTGCTCGATCTGCCGATCGATTGGCCGCGCCTGGGTCTCGAGACACAGCGACGTGCGATACAGACCCGAAGAATACCCGCGTCGCTCCTAGAAAAGCTCCGATCTCTCGCGGAACAAGAGCGCTCCGCCGTGCCGGAGGTCTTATTCAGTGGCTTCCAGGCCCTGTTGCACCGTTATACCGGAAGCCCGCAGATTGTGACTGGGACTCTGGTCCCCGGGCAGGCGGCTCGAACCCTGCTCGGGCTCCGCACGGATGTCTCGGGCGATCCACCGTTCCGCCAGTTGTTGACTCAGGTGCGTGAAACGCTCCGAAAAGCGCGCGCCCATACCCGGCTCGGTGCGCCCGTTCGCAATCCACCGGATGGGAGCACACCAGGCTATCAGGTCACTTTCCAGTGTGGGGAGCCGGCCCAGCTCAAAATGGGGCTGGATCTAAACATGGAGGTAAAGCTGGGCGGCCATGATTCGCACCGCGTGCTCCACTATAGCCCTGACCTGTTCGAGGCGGAAACAATCCACCGCATGCTGGTTCATTACCAAACCATTTTGGAAGCGGTGGCCGAAAATCCTGGTGAGCGGGTATCGCTGCTTCCAATTCTCACCCGAGCCGAGCGGCGCCGGGTCTTAGTGGAATGGAATGATACTCAGGCCGATTACCCGCGAACCTGCGTTCATCGCCTCTTTGAGGAACAGGTCCTCCGGTCGCCCGATGCAATTGCCCTGGTTTATGAAGATCGTCAGCTCACCTACGCCGAGCTGAACATGGCGGCTAATCGCTTGGCTCATGCTCTTATCTCTTTGGGCGTTGGGCCGAACGTGATGGTGGGCCTTTGTATCGAGCGTTCGGTGGAGATGGTGGTGGCTCTGTTGGCCATTCTCAAGGCGGGCGGAGCATATGCGCCACTGGACCCTGTCTATCCCCAGGAGCGCCTGGCGTTCATGCTGGAGGACCTGCAGACGCCGGTCTTGTTATGCCGCAATCGGGCACTAGCCAACAAAATGGCGGCATATACGGGCACCGTCCTGCCGGTCGACGGATGGCCGCAGATCACAGCGAACCAGAGCCCGGAGAATCCGGCATCCGCGGTTGAGCCGGAGAACTTAGCTTATGTGTTGTACACGTCCGGTTCCACCGGACAGCCCAAGGGGGTCTTGATTCCCCACCGGGCCCTGGTTAACTATCTCGCTTGGTGCACGGTCGCATACGGCGCCGGCCTGGGCCGCGGGTCGCCGGTGCACACTCCGCTTGGCTTCGATTTAACGATCACCAGTCTTTTCCCGCCACTGATCGCGGGACGGCCTGCGGTGTTGGTGCGCGAGGACCCGTCGCTCGAAGCCCTAACGGCTGCGCTGAGCGACGGTGATTTTAGCCTGGTGAAGCTTACCCCCGCCCATCTGGAGGCCCTCAGCCATAAATTAGGCCCCGACCAAGCGGGCATGTTGACCCGAACATTCGTCATCGGTGGCGAGGCGCTGTTGGGCGAGACCCTCGGTTATTGGCGAAAGCAAAATCCGGACGTCCGATTGATTAACGAGTATGGTCCTACGGAGGCCACCGTGGGTTGCTGCGTGTACGAGGTACCCGCCGGCCCGATTCCCGCCTCATCCGTGCCGATCGGACGCCCCATCGCCAACGTCCGCCTCTACGTTCTGGATCGCAACCTGCAGCCTGTTCCTATCGGCGTGCCGGGCGAATTGTACATTGCCGGCGCCGGATTGGCATTAGGCTACCATCGCCGCCCGGAACTGACGGCGGAGCGATTCGTTCGGGATCCCTTCAGCTCCGAGCGCGATGCACGCATGTATAAGACCGGCGACCTGGTGCGCTACCGTCCGGATGGCAATTTGATATTCTTGGGCCGCCTGGATCATCAGGTGAAGATCCGTGGATTCCGAATCGAGCTGACCGAGATCGAAGCGGCGCTGGCGGGACACCTGGGCATCCGCGAGGCGGCCGTCATCGCCAGCGAAGCAGGCCCTGGCGATCGGCGTCTAGTGGCGTATGTAGTTCCCCGTCAGGCCGCCAACCTCACCGAGTCGGAGGTCCGTGGCTTCCTGAAAACGAAGTTGCCGGATTATATGCTACCGGCCCGCTGTGTTTTCTTGGAGTCCTTGCCCTTGACATCCAACGGGAAGGTCGATCGGCGCGCGCTTCCCCCGCCCGGCCCGCGCGATGAAATCCGGGCTGAAGGACTGGACGCACCCCGCGACGCTTTGGAGGTTCAGTTGGTGAAGCTGTGGGAAGAAATGCTGCACACTAATCCCATCGGCACCAAGGAGGATTTCTTCGAATTGGGTGGGAACTCGCTGCTGGCGATCCGAATGCTGGCACGGGTTGAGAAATTAGTGAACGCGAAAATCACTCTGGCCGCGCTGATGTTCGCTCCGACCATTGAGAAGCTGGCCAGCATGCTCCGCGACCCTGACTCTCTTAAGCGGCCGCAGGTCTTCGCCATCCAGCCCGATGGATTCAGGCCGCCTTTGTTTTGCGTCGGAGCCGGTCCCCTGTTTCGCAGCCTGGCGAATGGATTGGGAATGGATCAGCCTTTTCTGGGCGTGCCGTTGCCGGACATAAACGCGTTGCCTGCGCCTTATTGTCTGGAAGACATCGCCGCTCATTGCGTGCAGACACTGCTGCAGGTGCAGCCTGAAGGTCCATATTTTCTAGGTGGCTGGAGCGACGCGGGTGTGATGGCTTATGAAATGGCGCAGCAACTGGAGCAGCGGGGGAAGAGCGTGGCTCTGGTGGTTCTCTTTGACGCCGAGAATCAAGCCAATCGGCCGGGTGCGTCATCGTCGCTGGCATCCGTACGAATGCGAGCGCATTTCGTCAGCCAGTGGGTGCGGCTGCAGTTCCGATCGCTGTGGAGTTTTGCGCCTCGGGAGCGAGTCGCGCATCTGCGCCGCCGCGTGGCGTTCAGACTGGCATGGCTGAAAGGACTTGTCTGGGGCCTGGCCTATCGCATTCACCTGCGCGCCGGCTGGTCCTTCCATCATGGGCTGCATAATATCGAGTACGTGTCGGTCTTCGCGTCGAAGAATTATCAGCCCCGGCCATACGGCGGCCGCGTCTTGTTGTTCCGGCGGGCCGATCGGCCGACTGGACATGGCCTCGATCCGGAGTACGGCTGGCGAGGTCTGGCCACCAGGCTGGAAATCCATGAAGTGCCGGGGAACCACATCGACATGTTCCTGGAACCGAACGTCCATGCAATGGCCGGCAAGCTACGGGAATGCCTGCTCGAAGCGCAGGAAACCAGCCAGGCTGATACCACCGCCGCCCACCAGCGTTAACGCTCCAGAGTAATTTCACTTATCGCCGCAGCCGGCCTCAATCCCCGCTGTGGCACAATTGATTTTCATGCTTGTCGTAATGCAAGAGGGCGCGGAGGAATCGCAAATTCAAAAGGTCATCGATCGGCTGGTCTCGATGGGCTTCATCGTCCATCGCTCCTCCGGGGTCATGCACACAGTCTTAGGCGGCGTTGGTCCCGTGGGCGACGTGGATCCGATTGAGTTCGAGGTGATGGAAGGCGTCAAGGAATGCCATCGCATCGTGTCGCCGTATAAGCTTGCCAGCCGGCATTTCCGGCCTGGCGGGACGGTGGTTAAAATCCGCGATGTCGAAATCGGCGGAAATCAAGTGGTGGTCATGGCCGGTCCCTGCAGTGTCGAAACCCGCGATCAGATCGACCAGATCGCCGGCGTGGTTGCGCGTGGAGGCGCGAAAGTCATCCGCGGGGGTGCGTTCAAGCCCCGTTCATCGCCCTACAGTTTCCAGGGTCTCGGCGAGGAAGGCCTGAAGATGCTGCGCGAAGCAGCCGATCGCCATAACCTTCTGGTGGTGAGCGAAGTAATGGATCAAACCCAGATCCCTTTACTCTCTGCTTACGCCGATATCCTGCAGGTGGGCGCGCGTAATATGCAAAACTTCAACCTGCTGCGAGAGCTTGGACAGGTGCGCAAGCCGATCCTTTTGAAGCGCGGGATTTCCGCGACTATCGAGGAGCTGCTGCTAAGCGCCGAGTACATCATGTCGGGCGGTAATTACGAAGTCATCCTGTGCGAGCGCGGGATTCGCACCTTCGAGAATTCCACGCGCAACACCATGGACATCTCGGCTATCCCGGTAGTAAAGTCGCTTTCGCATCTGCCTATCCTGGCCGATCCTTCGCACGGCACTGGACGGAGAGACAAAGTGCTCCCGATGGCCCGGGCGGCAGTGGCGGCGGGGGCCGACGGCTTACTGGTGGAAGTTCACCACGATCCCGATCATGCCCTCAGCGACGGTGCACAATCGCTTCGTCCCCAGCAGTTTACTGAACTCATGGAGCAGCTGCGTATGATTGCCCGCGCGGTGGAGCGCACGGTCTAGGATGCGTCTTAAATGAAGACCGTCGCGATTTTTGGCGTCGGCCTGATCGGAGGCTCTTTTGCGCTAGCTCTCCGCAAAGCCGGTTTTTCGGGCCGAATTCTGGGCGTCAGCTCGCCCGCCACCCTTCAAAGGGCGCTCGATCTGGATGTCATCGATGCCGGCGCCACCACGCGCGAGGCGGCTGAGGCCGCGGACCTGATATATCTGTCGCAACCGATTCTCCGAATCCTGGAAATTCTTCCGGATTTGAACGACTGGGTGCGGCCCCAAGCGTTGATAACCGACGCCGGGAGCACAAAAAGTACTATAGTCTCCAAAGCTCGAAGCGTCATTTCACGCTGCCAGTTTTTGGGCGGTCACCCTATGGCGGGCCGAGAGCAGCGCGGCGTTGAGGCAGCGGAAGCCGGCCTGTTTGAAGGCAGGCCTTATGTTCTTACTCCGCAATCGTCATCGGAACTCGAAACCACCAACGCGCGTCAACTGCTGGATTGGATCGGCAGAATCGGCGCAACACCAGTCATTTTAGGACCGGAGAAACACGACGCTATCGTGGCGTACACGTCGCATCTTCCACAACTCGTCTCCACGGGCCTGGCAGCGTTGCTGAATGACCGCGAAGAACCTCAATCGCGTGTATTCGGCCCCGCGCTGATAGACAGCACGAGGTTGGCCTTGAGTAGCTTTGATGTCTGGGGGGACATCCTGGCCACGAACCGAGGTCCAATCGAGGACGCACTACGGGCTTATATCGCCAAGCTCGAGGAGGTTTGCCAGAACTTGGACGCGCCAGCCATGCGAAACCATTTTGAACAGGGCGCGCATTTCGCCGGCGAGATCAGAGATCCGCAGAATTCTCTATAGTACCCTAGGATTCTCCTTGGTGACAATTTGCTTGACATTCGGACTATAATGGGCAGGACCAATGGATTCGCAATCTACTTCCCTGGCCGGCATATTGCGGAGTGAACTAATAAACCTGGATGGGGTTACCAAGTTCTCTCCCAACCGGCGTTTCGCGACCGTCTACGCCGAAGGCGGGCCTGCGGACACACTCTACTTCATCGAATCCGGACTTGTAAAGATTTATAAGCGCGGCGCGGACAACAAAGAAATCATTCTGCAGATTGTCGGCGCTGGAGAGCTGTTCGGTGAGCAGGCTCTGGGCACGGACCAAAGCCGGATGATTTCCGCCGAGGTCCTGCAAGAGGGCGTGATTTATGTTTTCCCGCGTGACTTATTTCTCCGCGTTTGTGAAAAGCGGACGGAGTTATGGCGCGAGATTTGCGGACTTCTGACGGTGCGCAAACGGGAATTGGAAAAAAAGATCGAACTGCTCTGCCTGCACGACGTGGAGTATCGCATCCTCTACTACATGGCGGAACTGGCTAGGACTTTTGGTGCAAAGTCGAATGCCTCCGAGTATTCGATTCCGCTGTCGCAAGGTGAACTCGCCAGCCTGATCGGTGCTACGCGCGAAACCACCTCAACCACTCTGAATGCTCTGGCCCGCCGCGGCATCATCCGCCTGGGGCGCAGGCAACTGATCGTGCCGTCGGTGGAGGGCATTCAGTCCGCCGCCGATCAGCGAAGCCGCGCGGCCAAAGTTTCCTAGCAAGGCCAGCCCGAAACAAATAACGCGCGCATAGCGTCAGAGTAGGGAACGCATATATCCCGTGACTGGCACGTTGATCAAAACCATCAAAGAACTGCCCGGAGTACGTCTATTACGCCTATCGGCGATAACCATGGAAGCCCGCTGGTACGATTGGCGCCACGGTGTGCAAACTCGAGCGGATCCGTTCGAGGACCTTCGTGACTGGAGCGCCGGTTATCCGTATTTGCCAATCCGGCCCAGCGCGGCCCGGCGAGTGCTTCGGTCGCTCCCCATACGCGATCATTCCGATTACACGTTCGTCGATCTCGGCTCCGGCAAGGGAAGGATGCTCCTGATCGCCTCCGAATTTCAGTTTCGTAGAGTCGTAGGTGTCGAAATGCGCGAGGATCTCCACGCTCAGGCGCTAGAGAACGTGCGGCGGTTCAGGCATCCGAAAGCCCGGCGTTCCGAAATCGAATGCGCGCTGGTTGACGCCACTCGCTATGATTTCCCTGCCGGCAATCTGGTTATCTATCTCTTCAATCCGTTCGGAGCGCAGGTGGTGGAGAATGTCTTCCGCCGCTTGGACGCCACGTTCGAGCAGCAGCCGCGGGATATCTTTATCGTCTACGTCTACCCCGAGTCCGGATTCCTTCTGGATACGATGCGTCATTTTCAGAAGTATGCGGAGACCGCGCGCTATCGCATCTCGAAGAGCCGGGACCAGGAACTGGCCGCCCAATCGGGGTCCACTACACCTGTGCCGGCTGAGCACACTTAGCGATCTCAGAACACGTTTGCTCCCAATAGTTTAGCGTTGGCAGCCAGTTTGCTATATGCTGTCCGCATGAAGTTCGTCGTCCTCTCGATCCTGGCCGCGGCAGCGTTGGTTGCCCAATCCTCCGAGCCAGCCGACGTCTTGCCGGATCAGCCGCAGGCCACCGACCTGAATATCAATTCCCGCTATACGGTGGAAAGCATCAGTTTCGTGGGCCAGCATCAGTACCGGCTCAGCACCGCGGCACGCGACGAAATGCACCGGTTGATTGGGGCCAAGCTGAGCACTGAAGCGCTCAATCGCCTCGCTCGGCGTATTCGCGGCGAGCTTCGCGCCACTGAAGTCACGTTCAAGCTTATGCGCGGGGGCGAGGCCAATCACGTCAAGGTCTTGCTGGATGTCGACAACCGCAGAAGCAACTTCGATCTATCGATTCCGACTTTTTCCTACAACTCGCGGCAAGGTTGGACCGGCGTTGCCGAAGCCGCCACTACCATCAGCGGCAATACCTTCACCGCCGGGGTGGTGAGTGATGGCGATACGCTCGCGGAACGCTATACCGGTTTCAAGCTGCGATACGATCGCCTTTCGTTGGGAACGGACCGGATCCGCCTGGGATTCGAATTCGACAGCTATCACGAGTTGTACGATCGGGCGACCCTGGTCGCGCTCGACAACGGCGCATCTTCTTCCCTCGGCGCTGGAGCTTATCGTTCGCGGACGAACTTTGAGCCCAGCGCTACCTTTGTTCTGGCAAAGCCTTTGACGCTCACCCTGGGCCTGAGCTTTGAAGAATTGGCCCCTCAAGTTTCGGCCGCGCGATCCGAGTCGGCCAACGTGGTGGTAAATACTCTGCGCTATCACCAAAGTTGGGAAGATTCGGACGCCAACAACCAGGAGCTGGATGCAGGCTACAACCTGCGCGCGGCCACCAACCTGCTTAGCAGCGACCTCGCTTATACGCGACATCTTCTGAACGTTCGCTACAAGTTCCGGCACCAGCAGCAGTCCGTCGAAGTAACACTCATGGCAGGAGTGATTTACGGTAACGCGCCGTTGTTCGAGCGATTCATTTTGGGAGATAGCACCACGCTGCGAGGCTGGAATAAGTACGATCTGGATCCCCTTGGTGGAAACCGGGTCGTGCACGGGTCCGTCACGTATGGGTATCATATTATGCGGGTTTTCTACGATGCCGGATCCGTTTGGGACCAGGGGAAGTCGCCGGAGGCCAAACATTCGACTGGCATCGGAATATCGAGCGGCCTGGGGATTTCCCAGAAAGGCGCTTTTTTACTGGCTGTGGCTTTCCCGATCCGGCAGGGCCGCGCCGATCCAGTGTTTATTGCAGGAATGAATTATTGAAATCCGGTAGCCGGACACACTCGCTGGCAGCGGGGACCCTTTTACTCGCGCTGATTTCTGTGGGAGTCGTCGCGATGAGTGTATCCAGTGAGGAACTCGTCCTGCGACGCGCCGGCGACCGCATCCGGGTTAATGCGCCGCGCTTGCACTTTCTAACCGGCAAATCCCTGATACGGCTGCACGATGGCGCGATCGTCCCCTTCGATTTCCAACTCAGCATCGCCGCCGGATCGAAAACCAATGTCGTCCAACGCGCCTTCGAGCGATTTACCGTGAGCTACGACGTGTGGGAGGAGAAGTTTTCCGTGGTCCGGCTGCGCGATTTTCGTAAGTCGGCTTCGAACCTTACGGCCAATGCGGCCGAAACTTGGTGCCTGGAGAATCTTTTGGCGCCTGCCTCGGCTTTGGGTGATCGGGAATTGTGGGCGCGCCTCGAGGTTCGCAGCGCCGAGCCCAAGGAGCGATCGTCTTTCCCCTATTCCGATCCAGGCATCAGTATTACGACTTTGATCGGCATCTTCAGCCGTCCGCCGAGGCCCGCGCAGGACCATTGGGCGTTCGATTCCGCCGCATTTCATCTTGCCGATTTAAAGCCATGAACCGTTTGCGCAACCGGCTCATCCTGGTTTTCGGTTTCGCCACGCTGGCCCCGCTCCTGGTGACGGCTTGGATCTCGGTCTCTTTGCTCGAACTTTCGCTCGCTCCCACCGGAAAGTTAGACCAGGTTTCCAAATCGCTGGAAAAGACCGGGCGGGAATTGTACCAGCGCGCCCGCGAATCACTCAAGACGGATGCCGCGCTCGGGCGGCTAAGCCCGCGACAGTTCACTGGCGTGACACGCAATAGCTGGCCTGCGGTTATACAGGAGTTCTTCGCGAGCGATGATGGCGACAGTTTTGTTCTGGCCGGAACGGATGGCGACCGGCTCGATTATCTGGTCCGGCACGGCGACAACGTCTGGGTTTATTCCGCTTCCCTGCACGGCGTCGGAATGAAGCAATTGTCGGAGCAGTATGCCGACGCACGCGCCCTGGTGGCCCGCGATTTGCGGCGCGGTTTTACTTACACGTTTCTGCTGCTCACCGCCGCCATCTGGATCGTTGCTTTACTGGCATTGATCTACTTCGCCCACCGCATCAGCAAGCCCATCCAGCAACTGACCACCGGCTTGTCGGAAGTCGCGGCCGGCCAGCTCAATTATCGCGTTCCTTCCGCAGGTGACGACGAGATTGGCGCCGCAATCCAAACCTTCAATCGGATGGCCGATGAATTGAAGCAGTCGCAGGATCGCCTGGTCTACGTAGCGCGCCTGGAAAGCTGGCAGGCGTTGGCGCGTAAAATGGCGCACGAGGTGAAGAACTCGCTCACCCCTATTCGGCTGACCATGGAAGAGATCGCCGCCCGGCAATCCGGTCCGGGCCGGGAGTTCTTCGAACAGGCCGCGCAGATCGTGGTGGACGAGGTAATGAGCCTGGAGCGACGCGTACGGGCCTTCTCGGAATTCGCGAGTGAGCCGGAGATCGCGCCCAAAGCCATCGATATCAATTCTCTGCTCGAGGAGCGCATAGCGCTTCTCCGGGCCGCGCATCCGGACGTGATTTACAGCACGCGTCTGGCGCCCGATCTTCCCACCGCGTATGCCGACGAAGACCTGGTCAAAGGCATGTTGACGAACTTACTGGAAAATGCCGCGCAGGCGGCGGAGCCAGGTGGCGTGGTGCTAGGTGTTACGGCGGCTGCCACTAACCGCGTCGAGATCGAGGTGCATGATTCCGGGCCCGGCCTTAACCCCCAGGCTCGCCGCACTTTGTTCGAGCCCACTATCTCGTTCAAGCGCGGAGGGATGGGTTTGGGTCTCTCCATCGCCCGCAAGAGCGCTCTGCTGGCCGGCGGCGACATCCTGCTGGTGCCGGGCGAACTTGGAGGAGCGGCATTTCGAGTGCTGCTCCCATTGGCATAGGGCGGCATCGTGATCTCGCCGAAACGAATACTCATCCTGGATGACGAGCCGAACATCGGCAGCTCTCTACGCCTGATTCTGGAGCGCGAGGGCTTCGCGGTCAACATCGCCCGCACGCTGGCCGAAGCCAAGGCCGCAGCCGACCGGGCCGACGTCCTGCTGGTGGATGTCCGGCTCCCCGATGGCAGCGGAATCGATCTGCTGCGCCAGTTGCGCGAGCGCGATCATCCGGCCCCGGCCATCATGATCTCCGGGCACGCCACCATCGCCGACGCCGTGGAAGCGACGCGCGCGGGAGCTTTCGATTTTCTGGAAAAGCCGCTCAGCCGCGACAAAGTCCTGCTGTCGGTTAAGAACGCGCTGGAACAAGCCAGTCTGCGGCGAGAGAATGAGCGTCTACGCGAACTGGTGGGCGCGGGCGCGAGGATGATCGGAACCAGTCCGGTTTTCATCCGCGTAGTCGAGCAAGCCAGCATGGCGGCCCGCTCGGATGCTCGCATCCTGATCATGGGCGAATCGGGCACCGGAAAAGAACTGCTGGCCGCGCACATCCATCGCGAGAGCCCTTTCGCCGGCGGCCCGTTCGTGAAAGTCAACTGTGCGGCCATCCCTTCCGAGCTGCTGGAGAGCGAACTATTCGGGCACGAAAAAGGCGCGTTTACAGGCGCGATCTCGGCGCGCAAAGGCAAGTTCGAACTCGCCGATGGGGGTACCATTTTCCTGGACGAAGTCGGCGATCTTCATTCCGGCTCGCAAGCCAAGCTCCTGCGCGTGCTGCAGGAGGGCGAGTTCCATCGCGTCGGCGGAGAGCAGCCCATTCGCGTCGCTGTCCGCGTGGTTTCAGCCACCAACCGGAATCTGGCTGACCTGGTGGGTCAACAGAAATTCCGCGAGGATCTTTATTACCGGCTGTGCGTGGTGCCCATCCGAGTGCCCGCGCTACGCGAGAGAGTGCACGACATCGTGCCGTTGGCCGAATATTTCCTGGAGGAATTCTGCAGCCGTAACAATTTTCATTCCAAGCGGATAGATGAGGATGCTTACGAATTGCTGGAGGCCTACTCCTGGCCCGGAAACGCCCGTGAATTGCGAAATATCATCGAGCGCATGGCCATCCTTACGTCCGGAAATCAGCTCACGCCGGATTCGGTCCCGGTGGAGATACGCCTGGCCCAGGAAGCCGCGCCGCGCTCCAATCTGAAGGAGGCTCGTGACTCAGCCGAACGGGAGCACATACTCCGGGCGTTGGAGGAATCCAGCTGGAATGTTTCCGGAGCCGCGCGCGCACTGGGCATGGAGCGCACCAATCTGCACAAACGAATTCGTGCCCTGGGCCTGAGCAGAGAAAAACGCTGATCGATCCCGTCTTATTTCTTGCGGTTCTTACGCCAGGCTGCCGCGCCGACCGCCATTAAGCCACCACCGAGCAGCAACATCGTGCCCGGTTCCGGCGTTTGGGTCGGGGCCGAAAGCGCGAAAATTGAGCTTGCCAGGCATAGGCCAGTCGCAATGCTAAGAGCGAGAAGTTTCATAGTTAATTCCTCCGTTACCCGAGCAGTCTAACCGAAAATAACGCCACCGGAATTAAATCCATGGATCTAAATCGATTCGAAATGGTACCAGTACTAATTCGTATCCTTGAATCGCCATGTCAGATAACCCAGCACCAGAAAACCGGCTGCAATCCCGAACCGCAGAATCACCAGAAAAAGCCTCTCGCCGAGCATCCAGCGGTTGATGCCTAACAGCAAGAATCCGGCGGCGATAGTGAAATACCACCAGGCGAACAGGCGCGATCGAAAACGTCTTCCCATCCTAATGTTTTAGCTTTGCGTCGATGCCGTTCCTTCCAGGGCGCCCTTCCGGCTAAGCTCCTTCAACTTCCAATTGTATGATTCCAGACGCATTCTTCTCTTGCGGAATCCGGGAGGTCCTGTGATATTATGGTCCAGTTTTCAATATAGACTGTGCACTTGGCGCCGGAGAAACAGCGAGAACTAAGAGCATTCTTGGGCGTTGATGTTTTGGCCGTTTCGAGGGATAGAGTGCCCAGCACCAGATGTAAGGAGAAATGAGTAGTGAGAGAAAAAGGTATCGTGAAATGGTTTAACGCCGCAAAGGGCTATGGTTTTATCCAGCGCTCCAACGGCGATGATGTGTTTGTTCACTTCTCAGCAATCCAGATGAACGGCTATCGGACACTGGACGAAGGGTCGGAGGTGGAGTTCGAGGTGAAGCGAGGCCCCAAAGGCCTGCAGGCCGAGAATGTAATGCGACCTTAACCAAAAATCTCAAACGATCGGTAGTTGGGCCGCCCAGCGCAGGCGGCCCTTTTCATTGGGTGACGGAAGAAGACGCCGCCGATTCCGTTACTCTTTTCGTCCGCCCATCTTAGAAGATTCCAAATCCCACCATCAGACGCTTCGAGCCTAATAGAACAGCCAGAATGCAAAGAATGATCGCCACCGTCGAGTTCTGCCGGTTGGGACCTCTGGTGACAATATGCGCGATGATGCTGAAGATCAATCCCGCGAAGGCGAACGGAATGTTTACCCAGTTCGTCCATCCAAAACAAGGAATGAAACCAACCACCATTCCGATCACTGCCAGGATGCCCCACGCCAGGCTCAGTGCTTGCATTAACGCGCTCCCCCGCGCCGCATAAACACCAGCGCGCAAATCTCGTTCGCAACGAAAAGCAGATAGAGCGGAATGCCGGCCCGATTGGAGTGGCTGGCCTCGCCCAGCCGTCCTTCGGAAATATCCAGAAAGCTGGTTGTCATTCCGCAGAAAGCGCATTCGCGCCCGTATTTCGCCTTCCACTCGCACACCGGGACTAACCGTGCGAGGCGTTCGCGGCCTAATGCGAATGGCGACACTAACACTGCCAGGATCACCAGGCTCAGCGTGACCCAAACAATTCGAAACGAGCGCCGGACGTCCTCAGTCACCACCATATGGCCTCAGTCACGATCACACTTCGTTTATTGTATAAGTTAAACTGGTTAACACTGTAATGTTGTCGATCGTTATCCCCATACATAACGAAGAGCCGTCCATTCTGCCGCTGTACGATCGGCTGACGGCCGTGCTGGAGTCGTTGCAAAAACAGTACGAAATTATCTTTGTGGACGATGCCTCGACCGACCGCAGCTTCGATTTGCTGGCTAATCTGGTGGAAATCGACGCACGTTTGAAAGTAGTTCGACTGCGCCGGAATTTCGGACAAACCGCGGCGCTGTCGGCGGGCTTCGATGAAGCGCAAGGCAGCATCATTATTTCGCTCGATGGCGATCTGCAGCACGCGCCTGAAGATATTCCAGCGTTGCTTGGAAAGATCGAAGAAGGCTATGACATCGCCAGCGGCTGGCGCAAGGATCGCATCGACAACGCGCTCACCCGCAAGATCCCGTCGCGTATCGCAAACTGGCTCATGGCGAAAAGCTCGGGCATTGCATTGCGGGACTTCGGCACTACATTCAAGGCTTATCGAGCCGAGGTATTGAAGGAGATCAATCTTTACGGGGAGTTGCATCGCTTTATTCCAGCGCTGGCCAGCTTCTATGGCGCGCGCATCGCGGAAGTCCCGATTCGGAATACGCCGCGTGTGGCCGGGGATTCGCACTACGGCTTGGGCCGGACGTTTAACGTGATGTTCGACATCCTGACCATCAAGTTTCTGCTGAAGTACTTCACGCGGCCCATGCATTTCTTCGGGCGGCTGGGATTGGCGGGCTTTGTGCTCGGGTCGTTGATCCTGGGGTCGCTCGCGGTTCTCAAACTGTGGGGACACGGGATGCTGACCGACCACGGCCCTCTGATGATTGCCGGTTGCCTTCTGATTCTGGCGGGCCTGATGATGTTCAGCACCGGGCTGCTGGGGGAAGTGCTGATGCGCACCTATTTCGAGAGCCAGGGCCGGCGCATTTACGCGGTGCGCGAGATTCGTTGCCGCCGCGAGCCGGTAGCTCCAGCTTAGCGTATTGCACAAGCTGCCTGTGATTTCTCAAGATTCCGCGGCCGTTCGCGCCGGTTTGAAATCGGCCGCGCCGCGATCCAGCCGCCGCCGCCAATAGTTCTCGAACAGACCCTTCATCGCTTCGCCCATAGCGGCGTGCTCAAACACAACCGCGGTCCATGTGGGCCGCGTGATCACCGGATCGAGCAGGGCTAGCAAACCGCGCTGCGAATCGAAGACCGCAAGCTTCATAGGGAGTGAGTCGGTCTGCCCGATTTCTACGCCCGCGGTGGCATATTCCCCTAGACGCTGGCGATGGGCGTCGTCGAGCGATCCGGATTCCATCAGCAGCCGGCACGTCACCCCGCGCGACCGCGCTTGTTTCACCAGATTATCGTCCAGTGGATCGACCGCGTACGGCGGCCGCGAAAATTCCAGATACTCATGCTGGACATCCGACAGCATTCGGCGGTATTGGACGGCGGTTTGCTCCGGATCGCTGACGATACGCAGATAATCCAGCGTGCCGCGCCCGCCCTGGCCCTCGGAATACGCAGCCGCTAAATCGTTGACCAAGCCATCCGCCTGGCGGCTCTGCTCGGTGAGTTCATGATGCAAAACCTGGGATCGCCGGACCAGGTAGCTCGGCACCGCCAGCTTCGGTTCCACCGCCGAAAAGAGCTTGGTCTTTTCCTGCACCACGTGCGCGAATCCCTTTTCCACCAGGCTGTCCAGCACCTCGTAGATCTTCTGCCGCGGGACATGCGCGCGGGCGGCCAGTTCCAACGCCTTGAAGCGCGGATGACCGATCAGCACCAGATACGATCGCGCCTCGTAGGCATTGAGACCCAGGTGCTGCAACCGGCGCCAGAACCGCTGGAAATCCATGTCGGGCAGCTCGGTGGCCATCGCGCTATAGAGCATACCAAATGGCTCATGGCGTTTGCTGTTAGAATCGCGGTAGACCCCGGTTTTTTAAATATGCGTGATTTTCCTTCTACCCTTGGTTCTTTGAAGACCAGTGACTTTTCAGAGCAACGGATCGGGAGCCGCAGCGTGAAAGACGAGCTGCGCCAGAATCTGATCTGCAAGCTGCAGCGCGGCGAGGATCTCTTTCCAGGCGTGATTGGTTACGAAGAGACCGTAACGCCGCAGATCGTCAACGCCGTCCTCTCGCGCCACAATTTCATCCTGCTGGGATTGCGCGGGCAAGCCAAGACGCGCATCATCCGTATGCTGGCGACGCTCCTCGATGCGCGGCTCCCCTACATCGCCGGATGCGAGATTCGCGACAATCCTTACCGGCCGATTTGCAAACGCTGCCAGGACCTGATTGAAGCGCAGGGCGACGACACGCCCATCGCCTGGCTCACCCCCGAAGAACGCTATGTCGAAAAGCTGGCGACGCCGGATGTGACCATCGCCGACATGATCGGCGATATCGACCCCATCAAAGCGGCTCGCTCCGGCCGCGATCTGTCCAACGAGCTGACCGTGCACTACGGGCTGATGCCGCGCGCCAACCGGGGAATTTTCGCGATCAACGAGCTGCCCGATCTGGCCGGCAAGATTCAGGTCGGCCTGTTCAATATCATGCAGGAAGGCGACGTGCAGATTAAGGGCTATCCGGTGCGGCTTCCGCTCGATATCCTGCTGGTTTTCACCGCCAATCCGGAAGACTACACCGCGCGCGGAAAGATCATCACGCCCTTGAAGGATCGTCTGGGAAGCGAGATTCGCACGCATTATCCCATGACGGTGGAACATGGGCTTTCCATCACCAGGCAGGAGTCCTGGACCGATCGCTCATCTTCGATCCGCCTGGAAGTGCCCAATTACATCCGCGAGATCGTAGAGCAGCTAGCCTTCCTGGCGCGCGAAGACAAGAAGGTGGACAAGCGCTCCGGAGTTTCGCAGCGGCTTCCGATTTCCGTGCTGGAAAACGTCGTCTCCAATGCGGAGCGCCGGGCATTTAAGGCCGGTGAAACAGTGGCCGTGCCGCGCGTTATGGATATCTATGCGGCGCTGCCCTCTATCACGGGCAAGCTGGAGCTCGAATATGAAGGCGAGTTAAAGGGCGGCGATGCCGTGGCTCGCGAGCTGATACGGGCCGCTGTCGGCAAGGTGTACAACGGCTATTTCGATGGCGTGAATGTAGCTCAGATCGTGCAATGGTTCGAGCTGGGCGGATCGCTGAAGCTGGATGAAACGCTGGACTCGAGCGCCATGGTGAAGCAGCTTGCCGGCATCCAGGGCCTGATGGACAAGACCGCGGCGCTGGGCCTGGGTGCGAGCGAGCCGGATGCATTGCGCGCCTCGGCGGCGGAATTCATTCTGGAAGGCCTGTACGCGCACCGGCGTATCAATCGCAATGAAGAACTCGGATTTATGGCCGGTGAACGCAAACGGGAAAATCCCGAGGGCGGGGAAGGACGGCGTCCGCCACGGCGCCAGTTTAACTAAAGCAGCCTGTCATGAAATGGATTCATTATTCACGCTACACCGGCGATGACTTCGGTCTCAGCGCCGAAGATCTTCTCAAAGCCCTGTCCGATTTCTTTCTCCAGAGCGGATTCCAAAACCAATACATGGGATTCAGCGAGTGGAACCAGCACACACTCGAGGATCTGAAGAATGCTCTGCAACAGGCGCTCGAGCAGGGCGAAGCCTTTGATCCCGATCAGGCGCAGCGGATCCAACAGGCGCTCGAAAATATGACGCCCGAGCAGATGGACGACATGCTGAACAGGCTGGTGCAAAAACTCGTCGACGAAGGCTACATCAACGCCGAACAACCGCCGCAGCCCAATGAAGCGGGCCAGGGCGGAGTGGGCGACGCGGACCGCAAGATCAATGTCGAGATCACCGACAAATCGGTCGATTTTCTGGGCTTCAAGACACTCAAAGATCTGCTCGGTTCACTCGGAAAATCGAGTTTTGGCGCGCACGATACGCGCGATCTGGCTACCGGCGTTGAGACCAGCGGCGCCGCGAAACCGTACGAATTCGGCGACACCCTGAATCTGGATATAAGCCAGACGCTGTTTTCGGCGATCCAACGGGAGGGGCTGAAAGTTCCCATCGAACTGGAATACTCCGATCTGCACGTGCACCAATCCGAGTATCAGAGCTCCTGCGCCACGGTGCTGATGCTGGATTGCAGCCACAGCATGATTCTCTATGGCGAGGATCGGTTTACGCCGGCTAAGAAGGTGGCGCTGGCGCTGGCGCACCTGATCCGGACGCAATATCCGGGCGACAGCCTGCGTTGCGTTCTCTTTCACGACTCGGCCGAAGAACTCCGATTATCGGACCTGGCGCGCGTCCAGGTTGGCCCTTATTACACCAACACGCGCGACGGTTTGATCCTGGCGCAGCGGCTGCTCAATCAGGAGCGCAAAGACATGAAGCAGATCATCATGATCACCGACGGAAAGCCATCGGCGCTGACGCTGGAAGACGGCCGCATGTATCGCAACGCGTTCGGTCTCGATCCACTGGTGATCAGCCGCACACTGGAAGAGGTGAGCCGCTGCAAGAAGCAGGGCATCCTGATCAACACCTTCATGCTGGCCAGCGATTTCGGTCTGGTCAATTTCGTTCAGAAGGTCACCGAGCTATGCCGGGGCAAGGCCTATTTCACGACGCCTTACAATCTCGGCCAGTATCTGCTGATGGACTACATGAATCGCAAGACCCGCACCGTGCATTAGTGGCGCACGCTCTCCAGCGTGCCGTGTTCGCACTCCTGCGAACACCGTTTGGCAAAACCCAGGCGTTGGCACGAGTGCCAACGCGGCACACAAAGTGTGTGCGCTACGTCAGCGTGGGAAATCTGGCCAACACCGTTCCTCGTCACTGAAACGTCCCGAGTGGTGGCGCCAATGCCGGCGCAGTACCCAAAGAGTGTGTGCTACCAGTGAAAATTGCTAACGACGAAATAAACCACCGGCAGCGCGAACAGGCTGCTGTCCACGCGATCCAGCCAGCCGCCGTGTCCAGGCAGCAAGGTTCCGCTGTCTTTCACACCGGCGCCCCGCTTAAACGCGGACTCGCACAGGTCCCCGAACTGACCCGCGATATTGGCCGCGGCCGTTAAGCCTAATCCTTCGGCGAGCGGTACCGCGGGCAGCAGGCGCGGGATATACAATGCACCATAGACCACCGAAGCCACCAGCGATCCCGCGGCGCCCTCCCAGGATTTTGCCGGGCTGACGCGCGGCGCAAGTTTATGACGGCCGAGCAGCCGCCCAACATAAAGCGCGGCGATGTCCCCTACCCAATTGAGCGACAGGCCGAAGAAAAGCCAATACGGGCTGATGGCCCGCAGGTCGATCCCGCAGCGCAATGATCCGAACACATAGGCCACGCCCAATAGCAAGACCGCGGCGCTCGCCAAAGACTCCGGCAATTCGCGTGAGCGCAGAGAAAGCGCCATTCCCAGTATGGCGATGAGAACGAAAAACGCCGCGTCTTTGTCCGGCAAGAACAGAATCAGGAGGCCCGCGACGTACCCAAATATCCCCGGCTTCGGAATGTTATGCCGCTCGGCAAGATTGGCGTACTCATGAAAGCACAGGGTCGCAACCGCTGCCACAACGGCGAGGAATGCCCACTCCGGCGCCCACAACACCACGTAGCAAAAGGTCGGGATCAGAAGCAGCGCCGTCAGGATGCGCGTCATCGCGCGATTGTGCCGGCCACTTCCACTGACTCTTCCTGGCGGGCGCGTTGGCCTTCGGGACTCAGACCCCCAAAGCGGCGGTCGCGCTTTTGATAGTCCACAACCGCATTCAACAGATCCACTCGTTTGAAATCAGGCCAGAGGGTGCCGGTGACGTAGAGTTCAGCGTAGGCGATTTGCCAGAGCATGAAATTACTGATGCGCATCTCGCCTGAGGTGCGAATGAGCAGATCGGGATCCGGCAGATCGGCTGTGTACAACCGGGAGGCGATGGCTTCTTCGTCGATGCGAAGATCCCGGAGCCGCCCTTCCAGCCGCGCGTCGCCGATAATGGCATTGATGGCGTCCACCAGCTCGGCGCGGCCGCTGTAATTGATGGCGACGTTGAGCCGCATGCCGTGGTTATGCGCGGTGGCGTCGATGGCATTCTGCAACTCCTGCCGCACCTGTGGCGGAAGTCCATCCAGGCGGCCCATGCAGGTGAAGCGGATGCCGTTGCTCAGAATCTCAGGAAGCTCATGGCGAAGATACACACGCAGCAGCCGCCATAACATATCCACCTCGGTACGCGGCCGCTTCCAGTTTTCCACCGAAAAAGCGTACAGCGTCAAGGCCTTAATTCCGAGCCTCGTGCAGGTCTCCACCGCGATTCGCACCGCTTCAATGCCGGCTTTATGACCCGCCGCCCGGGGAAGGTTTCGTTTCTTGGCCCAGCGTCCATTGCCGTCCATGATGATCGCAATGTGGGCGGGCAGGCGGTTCGGATCAATGCTGTTGGCGAGCGCCCAGTCCTTGCTTCCGGGCTTCAAAACCTCGAAGAGATCTTTCATCTAAGCAAGTTTTATGGTACACCGGAACACCGCCGCGCAGCGCCGATTCTTCGATAAGGAGGCGCCCGTCATCGGGCCAGGTGATTGTACCAGGGCAGAAAAACTACGCTGAAGAAACCCACTCCCAGCGCCGCCGCGCCCAGAAACGTTCCGAAAGGCAGCTCATAAGTGGATGCGTCTTTTCCGGTGAACCAGACATAGCACAGCCCCACCACGGCGCCCATTAACGATCCGATGATTAACGTCATCAGCGCGCCCTGCAGGCCCAGAAAAGCGCCGATCATCGCTACCATCTTTACATCGCCGAATCCCAGCCCTTCTCGATGACGCAGCTTTTCGTACAAGAAACCGACCAGCCACAATGTACCCCCGCAGAACACAGCCGCGAACAACGACTCGGCCATGGATACCAGCCTCGGGTAGTCGGTTCGCATGAGCAGCAGACGAACGATCCCCCAGTCGAATGGAACGAAACCCGCGAATATTACGCCGGCCACGGCGCCCCCCAGCGTAAATTCATCGGGCAAAATGCGCTCCTCTAAATCGGAGAATATCAGCGTGATCGCTATGGCGGAAAAAAGGCAGAACTTCATCGCGGCCGCCGTGGGACCCAGCATCCACACCGCGCAAGAGAACGAAGCGCCCGTCAGCAGCTCTACGATCGGGTAACGCACCGGGATGCCCGCACTGCAATTCCGGCAGCGTCCTCTGAGCAACAGGTAGCTGAGCAGCGGAACGTTATCGAACCAGGCGATGGGCTTACCGCACTCCGGGCAGAAAGACCGGGGGAGCACCACCGACAGATCGCGCGGAAGACGATAGATGCAGACGTTTAAGAAACTGCCGATGAGTAGGCCGGCTAGAGCGGCTAATGCAGCTTCGATCAATCCAGTATCCTTTCGTAAACGCGAAGAGTCTCACTTACCATGCGCTCGACTGTAAACTCTTTCTCCACTCGGCTTCGGGCGCGTGCCGAAAGGCGTGACGCCAGCGGACGATCGGCCATCAATCTACTAATCTGCCTTGCGATGGCCGCGGGCTCGTTGGGTGTCAACAGGCCGGTGACGCCGTCCTCCACAATCTCCCGTAGCCCGCCGACGTCGCTTGCCACAACGGGAGCGCCCGCGGCCATCGCCAGCAGGACGGCGGATCCGAGGCCCTCCAAGTCCGTAATATAAACGAAGACGGCTGCTTCCGGTAAGTCGCGGATTAGATTATTCGAGAAATGCACCGGGATATCGGCCAGCGCCGCCGCCTCCTCGATCATTTTCTTGCCTTTTCCCGGATCTTCCAGATCCACCGCCAACACTCGCGTCCGCTCCCTGGCTTTCGGCCAGCAGTCCACCGGAACGCCGTCATAGACCACCGCTATCTTTTCAGGCTCGACGCCTGCCCCGATCAGAACCTGCTTCACGCACTGGGAGACCGCCAGGTAGTGCGCCGGCCGCCGGTACTTCCATTGGGATGCGAGACCGCGTCGTACCGGGAAAGCCACCCTTCGCGACACCACCAGCGGCTTGCGCGCCACCAGAGCCATGGAATGAGCGCGCGCATCGTGCGCGTGAACCAGATCCACTCCCGCAGCCGCCCGCAGCAGCCCTCCCAGAGTTAACGTCCGCACGTCCATCTGTTGCGCTGCCGCCGCCTGCATGAGCGGAGAGCCGGCCGGCGCCAGCAGCCGCGCCCGATGTCCAGAGGCTATTAGTCCTCGGATCAAGTACAGCGCCTGCCATTGCCCGCCGCGCATCTCGCTGCCCGAGTCGATGTGCAGGATAAACAAAGCTACCTTCGCGGGCTCATGTTCTTGGCCTTTGCATATTTGACGAAGTTGTACAGCGCCGCCATGTGCGCGATGGCCAGCCCCTCGGTCCCATCCAGGAACCCGCGCCGCAGCACGTAGCTCTTGAAAAAAGTCCAGGGAGGATCCAGAGCCAGTAGCGCCCATCCGATTTCCTTTTTCTGTTCGACCAGTTGCTCGGCCGCCAGCGTGGTATAGCGGTCCATGGTCTTGAGATGCTCGGAAAGCGAGCTGCACGTGAAATGCAGGATGTTCGATTTGAGATGGCCTATGGTTCCTTCCACGCTCACCGATTCGTGTACGTAGTCGCCCACCCACTTGGCGTGGCGCCGGTCGTAGAGCCGAATCTTGCGGTCTGGATACCAACCCGAGTGCAATATCCAGCGGCCCAGATATTGTGCCAGCCGAGGCATCGTGTAAGCGTCGAACCGCGGGCCGTTCTTCTTGATCTGCCAGATCTCGGCCTCCAGCGCCTCGCTTAGAGCTTCGTCGGCGTCCAATGATAAAACCCAGTCGTGCTCGCAGTGTTCGGTGGCATAGTTCTTTTGTCCCGCAAAGCCGCGCCAAACGGCATCGATCACACGAGCGCCCAGTTTGGTCGCCAGCTCCACGGTACGATCGTTCGAGCCGCTATCGATCACCACGATCTCATCGCAGCAGCGTAAGCTCTCCAGCACTCGTGCGATATTGCGCTCCTCGTTGTAGGTGATGATCGCGGCCGAGATCTTCATCGGGGGGCTGTTGATAGTTTAACCCGACGTGGGAACCCGGCCGCCCGTTTGAATTTGCCGCGACTTCCGCCGTCCTGTAAAGTTGAAGTTGTGACCGCATGCCGGTGCTCCTCTGCCCTGTTCGCGACTGCCACCGGCCCCTAAGCCGCGACGAGCGGCGCGTGCTCTGCCCACTCGGACATTCGTTCGACATCGCCCGTAGCGGATACATCAACCTGCTCCAGCCGCAGGATCGTCGATCGAAGCAGCCCGGCGATACCGAAGCTGCGCTTCAAGGGCGGCGGCGATTGCATGCTCGCGGCGTCACCGTGCCTCTGCTCGAGGCGATCGCGGAAATAATAGCCGCGTCACCCGGCGACACCGTTCTGGATGCCGGATCGGGCGACGGTTTCTACCTCGGCAGCCTGGCTCGCCGGATCGGATTCAGCGCGCATGGTGTAGATATCTCGGTTCCGGCCGTCGACTCGGCCGCGCGGAGCTATCCGGACTGCGAGTGGATCGTCGCCAATGCCGATCGCTTCGTGCCCTATGCCGATCGCTCGTTCTCAATCGTCCTGTCGATCACGGCGCGCATGAATGCGGGCGAGTTCCGGCGCGTCCTGCGCGATGGCGGGCGCCTTTTGGTCGCTCTTCCCGCCCCCGAGGATCTCATCGAGCTGCGCGGCGAGGGGCGCGACCGGGTTGCCCGAACCGTCGATACATTCGCGCGCGATTTCGAATTGATGGTCAAGCGCCGTGTCTCAACCACGGCCGATCTCGACGCCGCCGCCGTCGACGACGTCCTGCATTCGATCTATCGTCCGCTGCGTTCGAAGCCGGCCCGAGCGATGCGTCTGACGTTTAGCCTGGATCTGCTATTGTTTCGCGCGTCCGCGAGTTAAGACGCCAAGCGCCACTTGGTGCGTGTGTAAGCGATTCGAAAGCCCTTCCGCTCCGCGTTGCGCTGCGAGTTGCTGCCCGCCTCGGCCGCCATCATGGCTAGATCGCAGCCCTGCTCGAAGGCGTATCGCATACGTTCCCGCAGGAGGGCCGCCTGCAACCCCCGACGGCGCTTTTCTGGAACCGTGGCCGCGCCTGCGAACAGCGCCACGCCTTCGTAGATCGAGAGCGCGCCGGCCGCGCTGGGTTCGCCGTCCAGCTCGGCGATGAAACATGGGCTGTGGTCGCGTGCGGAAGAAATGGTTCCGGCCTGCAGCACAAAATCCAGAAGCTCCGGATGCTCATAGGACCAGCCCTGCGCGCTAATATTGGTCCAAAGTTCCGCCTCTTCCGGACCTATCACGCGTACCTTGATATTGCTAGGACCTTCGTCCTCGGGCTTCTCAACCGGCCGATACACGACGCTGCTGATCTCGATCGGCCTATAGTTGCGGCTACAGAGCAGGTCCAGCGCCGCGACCCCGGCGAGTGGGCTCACTTCATGCAGCACCTGTGCCCCACGGTCGCGGAAGAAGCGCTCGATCACATCCAGCGACGCCGCGCTCAGCTCCTCGAAGATACCGAGCCCGAAAGTTTGCGTGATAGGCGAGTCGACGCCATCGAAGACCGCGTATGCGCCCGCGCATTCCATCCATTCAGCGCCGCTCTCGGGGAATAAACGCCGCCGTGCCGCGGCGAACTGAGCGCAGGCCCGCCCTTCGGCGCGCTCCAGACGTCTGGAGAGTGCAAGGTCGGCAAAAATCATCGTGCGTGGCTGATAGTCTCGCGCAGCGGATAGTCGACCACGATCAGTTTCCCGTTCGAGATCGCCTTCACCGAATGCACCGCATTCGCCGGAACGATGCCCACCATGCCCGGCCGTAATCGCTGGGATACGCCCGCGACCGTCAACTCCAATTCCCCGTCCAGGATTTCGTAAACCTCTTCCTGAGGGTGCGAATGCTCATGGATCGACGAGCCGGCGTCGAACTCGTAATGCGCGAACGTCATGTTGGCGGAATCGAAATAGCGGCCCCGCCAGCCGGGCAGGCGTTCAATGATCGGCAGTACGCTGGTATCGATAAAGGACATATTCGCTCCTGAGCGCTCTGTTTGGCGCTCGAAAACGTCTTGAAAATGCAAGAATCGTCAAAAACCATTGCGTCCGGCGGCAGCGTCGTCGGGATTTCGGACTGGGCGGCGCAGGTCATTCCAGCGTCACAACGGACAATCCATCGATGCCCGTGAAGTCGTCGTCGCGGCTCACCAACGTCGCACCGAGCGCCAGTGCCGTTGCGGCGACCCACAGGTCATTTTCGTCCAACGCCAAACCGCGCTGCAGACGAGCAACTTTGACGATTGCGTAAAAATCCCCTGCCCCTGGCGGAACCGGCTCGCAGTGCAAAGCCGCCAGGAATTTGTGACCCGTCTCTTCCAACTCGGCGCGGCGCTTACCCTCCGGCAACCTGGCAATCCCGAAAAGTATTTCCCCTCGAACTATCGTACAGATAACCACGCGGTCCGCTGGGTCCAGCCGAGCCATCCAGGTCTCGATTCGAGGCGCGGCTCTCATCAAGTCGCTGATGGCGTTTGTGTCCAACAGATACTTCACCCCCGTACCCGCGCATCGAAAGTACCCTGATCGTGCACGGGCAGCCGTGAAGCGGCAATGGCGGCCTCGAGGTCGTCAACGGCAGAACAGCTCGGATGAGGTAGTTCCCGCACAGCCCGCAAAACAGCTTCCGGTGAATTGGCCGTTTCGACGAGAGAGCGTAGACGCTCCAAGGCCAGTTGCTCCACGCTCTTTTTTTCCGCCGCCGCCAACCCTTCCAGGCTGCGCGCCAGATCATCCGGGATTTGAATCGTCATTCGGCTCCCTCATACCATTCTCTCAGCACAATGGGCGCCTTGCGGCGTCCAGTCCTAACGGCGCGCTCCGGATGAGAAGGCGTCTCGCGCATTATAGGATACTCCGAAGTATTCAGGCCACGTAATCAGGTAGTGTCACGGCGCGCGTTGCCGAAAGACGGAAGAACTGGCAAATTTGCCAGGTCTCCATTGCCTACACAGAAGTTATTTCTTTGGTCGGTATCTGAGAAGAATCTCCAGTCCCGCGAGCGCTGTCGAGAGCCCAGAGCCTAATTCAAACGACCCAGATACCGCCGGAAGCCCTAGCCGGGTTCGCCTGCCTCAGCAGGGGTTCAATCTTATGTAAAACGTCTTGTTGTTCTAGTGTGATCATACACACCTCCTGAAATGTTATTGCCATCTGTTTTGTAACTTTTCTCGCAACAGCAAGCGCTTGCATTTAGAAGTGCATGGCTGTTATCTGCTAATTGACAATCAACCCAGAATGTGTGATTATTCACTTAGCTGAATAAAAATTCAGCAGGGCCACGTACTTCAAGGAGCCACCCAAAAATGCCCCCCACTGCGGGAACATCGCTCAAATCGGTCAAGCGCATGCCGCTCCAGAAGACGCTCCCTAAAATTGGACTTTCCAACCTTACCCGCGACCTAGATCTCTCCCAAGATGAGCTACTTGCGCTCCTTGATCTCACCCAACAGGTTAAGTCGAATCCTGCCCGCTTTTCGAAGGCCCTGACCGGCCGCTACCTGAGCCTGTTATTCGAAAAGCCTTCCCTGCGAACCCGCATCACCTTCGAGCTGGCGATCAAGCAACTGGGTGGCGACGCTGTCCTGAGCACCGGCCCGATCGGCGAGCGAGAGTCCTTGAAGGACGTCGCCCGCAACCTCGACCGTTGGACCAACGCCATCGTGGCGCGTACCTTTTCGCACCAGACCATCGAGGACCTGGCGCACTGGTCGAGCGTGCCGGTGATCAACGCGTTGAGCGACCGCTTTCATCCCTGCCAGGCGCTGGCCGATATCTTCACGCTTCAGGAAAAGTTCGAAGACCTTGCCGGCCGCAAGCTGGCCTTTGTGGGCGACGGCAACAACGTCGCTCACTCGCTGATGCTGACCGCACTGCGGCTGGGAATGAATTTTTCGATCGCTACGCCGCCCGGTTATGAACCCGATGCCGACATTGTCGCGCAGGCCGAAGCGCTGGCCGCGGTTTCCGGCGCCCAGTTGGTGATCACCGGCAATCCGGTTGAAGCGGTCGACAACGCGCACGCCGTTTACACTGACGTGTGGACCAGCATGGGCCAGGAAGACGAGAAGAGCCGACGGCTGTCCGATTTCGCCGGATACCAGGTGAACCAGACGCTGTTTTCCGAAGCCAGGGCGGATGCGGTTTTCCTGCATTGTCTCCCCGCCAAGCGCGGCGAAGAGGTTACCGACGAAGTGATGGAATGCCCGCAATCCACGGTGTTTGATCAGGCCGAGAACCGGCTGCATGCCCAGAAAGCATTACTATTGATGTTGATCGGCTAAAACGCCTGGCTCGAAAACCTAAACATTTATGAAACCAAAGCGAGTAGCCTTGGCCTATTCAGGCGGGCTGGATACATCCATCATCATTCCTTGGCTGCGCGAGAACTATCAATGCGAAGTGGTCGCGGTGTGCGGAGACATCGGCCAGGGCGACGACGAGCTCCAGGGGCTGGAAGAGAAAGCGCGCAAGACTGGCGCTTCCGAAGTCCACGTGGCCGATATGCGCGAGGAGTTCGTCACCGAATATCTGTGGCGGCTGGTGCGATCGGGCGGCGTTTACGAACACAAGTATCTGCTGGGAACGTCGGTGGCGCGGCCGCTGCTGGCCAAGAAGCAAGTGGAGGTCGCGCTGGCCACCGGATGCGACGCTCTGGCCCACGGCTGTACCGGGAAGGGCAACGATCAGGTCCGTTTCGAGCTGACCTACAAAGCGCTGGCGCCGCAGTTGACGGTGATCGCTCCATGGCGCGAATGGGATATCGTGTCGCGCGAGGACGCCATCGATTACGCCGCCAAACACAACGTGCCGATTTCGCAGACCACAACTAAAATTTACAGCCGCGACCGCAACATCTGGCACATTTCGCATGAGGGCGGGGCACTGGAAGATCCCGCCAATGCGGCGCCGGACGACATGTGGATGCTCACGCGCAGTCCCAAAGAGGCGCCCGACAAGCCGGCTGAAGTGACCATCGGCTTCGAGCGCGGGCGTCCGGTTTCGGTAAACGGCCAGCGTGGCAGCGGCGTCAGTCTGCTTGAAACGCTGAACAAGATCGGTTCCGAGCACGGCATCGGACGAATCGACTTAGTGGAGAACCGCTTCGTCGGCATGAAATCGCGCGGCTGTTATGAAACCCCCGGCGGTACTTTGATTCTCTACGCGCATCATGAGCTGGAAGCTTTAACGCTCGACCGAAATACTCTGCACTACAAGCAGAAGTTGGCGCTCGATTACGCCGAGATGGTATACAACGGCCTGTGGTTCACGCCACTGCGCGAAGCGCTGGATGCATTCTTCGAGGCCACCAGCCAGACCACTACCGGCGAAGTGACCTTGCGCTTATACAAGGGCAACATCGAACCGGTTAGCCGCCGCTCGCCTTATTCGCTCTACTCGCTCAACATCGCCAGCTTCACCATGGGCGCCGAGTACGATCAGAAAGACGCTCAGGGATTCATCAACCTGATTGGATTGCCCATTCGTGTGCGGGCGCAAGCCGCTAAACAGGGGAAATGAAGCTTTGGGGCGGCAGATTCGAGAGCGGACCGTCCGAGATATTCGAAAGATTCTCCGGTTCGCTGCACTTCGATCGGCGGCTGATTGATGCCGATTGCCGCGGTTCCCAGGCTTTCGCGCGAGCATTGCGGGGCGTAGACATCTTGACCGAGGCCGAATGCGCCACCCTGGTCGAGGCTTTCGAAAAAATCCGCATCGAGGCGCGTGAGCCGGCATTCTTCGAAGGCGCATCCGACGAAGACGTCCACACGCTGGTAATTCGCAAGCTCAAAGAGCTGGCCGGCGAAGTGGCGGACAAGATCCACACCGGCCGTAGCCGCAACGACCAAGTGTCCCTGGATCTGCGTCTCTGGCTGCGCGGCGAAATCGACGGCCAGTTGGACCTCCTTTGGGAACTGCTGGCCGCGCTGCTCAGGATGGCCCGGAAGGATCCCCACGCCATCGTACCCGGCTATACCCACACCCGTCGCGCGCAGCCGGTGCTGTGGCCGCATTATCTGCTGGCCTATTTCGAAATGTTCGCTCGCGACCGGCAGCGCTTGGCCGAAACCCGCCGGCGCGTAAATGTCATGCCGCTCGGGTCGGCGGCTTTGGCCGGCAGCGGTTTTCCAATCGGCCGCGACACTATCGCCCGCGAACTGGGCTTCGATAGCATCACTCTTAACTCCATGGATGTTTCGGGCGACCGCGACTTCGCGCTCGACTTTCTGCATGCCGCGTCCATGACCATGCTGCACCTGAGCCGTTTGGCCGAAGATTGGATTCTGTACTCGGGCGAAGAGTATGGTTGGCTCGATCTGGGCGACGGGGTTACCAGCGGATCGAGCATCATGCCCCAGAAGAAGAACCCGGATTCTCTGGAGTTGATTCGCGGCAAGTGCGGCGGCGTTTTCGGCGATTATACGGCGCTCTTCCTGACCATGAAGGGTCTGCCGATGACCTACAATCGCGACATGCAGGAAGACAAGCCTCGTATCTTCGACGCCGCAGATCAGCTGCGCGGATCGCTCGAAATGGCCCGAGCCGTAATCGACGGCACGCGTTTGAACGCCTCGCGCCCGCTAGCCGCCGTTCAAGAAAGCTGGGCCGTCGCAACCGATTTCGCGGATTCCCTCGCTCGTAACGGCATGCCGTTTCATCAGGCGCACTCACTCGTCGGACGACTGGTGCTCGAAAGCGTCAAGCGAGGTAAGAAGCCATCCGACTGGACTCCCGAAGATCTGGCCGCCTTTGCACCCGAATTTACGGCTGAAATGGCTCGACTGCTTAGTCCGCTCGAAGGCCTGAAGACGCGGGAGCTTCCCGGCGGCACCGGACCGGCTGCCGTGGCGCGCGCGCTTTCTGATGCCGAAGAGCGGCTTGAACATTGGAAGCGATAAATCAGGGAAGCGATAAATCAGGGAAGCGATGAACAAGACCTTCCGCCAAGGCCAGATCCTCAAGCTCATTCGAGCCAAGCCTATTCAGACCCAGGAAGACTTGGCGCGCGAGCTTAAGGCGAGCGCTGGAATTCAGGCTACGCAGGTTACCCTATCACGGGACATCCGCGATCTCGGACTCCTGAAGACTCCCCGGGGCTACCGGCAGGTTGCTGAGACACCGGGCGGGCAAGGTCTCGAGACGGCGGTGAGCGAGTTCCTGCAGGACGCGCGAGTGGCGCAGAACCTGATTGTGCTGCGCACGTCGCCTGGCAACGCGAACGCCCTGGCGGTCGCGCTCGACAAGCAAGCGTGGCCGGAAGTGGTAGGAACGCTGGCTGGGGATGATACGATCCTGGTGGTGACGCCGGACGCGGGAACGGCGGCGAAACTGCGCCAGAAACTGATGGAGCTGGTGCGGACCTCGTGAGCTAGTGGCCTCTCGCAGAGATAGCGTTAGCACGTGTGGCGCACGCACTCGTGATGGTGCTGAAAAAGTAAGTGCGAGCAGGCTGAAGGTCGCCTGAATCAGTTTCCCTGGGATTCTTTTTTCTGTGGGCTGGAGTTTTGGGGGCCGACGGTGGGCC
>Ga0182024_10001332_pt1 | contig 63998 bp, 35 predicted proteins | sample P32metaG_FD_120480 | JGI IMG/M metagenome (GOLD analysis project Ga0182024, IMG submission 120480) | Permafrost microbial communities from Stordalen Mire, Sweden - P3-2 metaG (Illumina Assembly) | ecosystem: Environmental > Terrestrial > Soil > Wetlands > Permafrost | place: Sweden: Stordalen... | reverse complement strand
CCTGCTCCGGGCCTATCTTTACGACCAGTCGCGTCCGTCACTGGGTCTCCTCCTTGATGCGTCATTATACCCGCGATTCTGCGGGGAGCTTCGGAAGCGGGCTCACTCTTCTAATCCCTTCTTCGGCACCAAATTTTCAAAGAACAAATTAGCCATATAGGTCCTTCGACTGCGTCCGGCGATCCGGACTTCGCTCAGGATTTCGCCTGAAGGCTGTTGGCTGCGGTGCCGACGTTGCGCACGGATCGGGAAAGGCCGCTGGCGATGGTGGAGAGGTAGCGCATCGGCGGGAATCGACCCGTAGACTCAAGAGAGAGGTTTCGCGCGATGCGATGGTCGGCCGAGTTTATGCTCTCCGCGGTTTCGGCGGAGCAGTTTCCCAAGGCGAGCGTGCCGGAGATCGCGTTTCTGGGGCGATCGAATGTGGGCAAGTCGAGCCTGCTGAATGCGCTGGTGGGCTCGAAGGCGGCGAAGGTTTCCTCGACGCCGGGACGGACGCGGGCGATCAACTTTTTTGAAGTCTCAGGTGAGCGGGGCGCGGCGAAGATGATCTTCGCCGATTTGCCGGGCTACGGCTACGCGAAGATTTCGAAGTCGATTTCGGCGGAGTGGCCGAAGTTTATTGAGCCTTACCTCGCGACGCGCGAGACGCTGGCGTTGTGCATCTGCATTGTGGATGCGATTGTGCCGGCGCGGCCGAATGACCGGCAGTTGCTGGACTGGCTGCGATCGGTGGATCGCGAACTGCTTGTGGTGGCGACGAAAGTGGATCGGCTGAGCGGCAACGAGCGCACGCGCAACCTGGCGGAACTGAAGCGAGAGCTTGAATTTGATGCGATCCTGCCGGTTTCAGCGAAGACGGGATACGGGATTGCGGAGTTGTGGGGGAAGATTGTTGAAGCAGGGACCACGGAATAGAGAACAGAGAAAAGAGAAAAGGAAACGGGGAAAAGGGGTTCTCGGGTCAGGGTGTGGCGGGGGCGAAGCGGTGCACGTCTTGTGTGCCGCGAAAGTATGAATGGATTTCGACGGTGGCGGCGATTTCGCCGCTTTTGACGAGCCGGTCGACTTCTTCGATGAAACGAGCGGCAAATTCGCGATTGGAGTCGAGCAGACGAAGGTTCTGCGCCAGGCGGCCGACATAGCGCGGAGCGAGACGCAGCCAGCGGCGGGATTGCCAGGCGTCGGCTTCAAACCCTGCGTCGGGACGAGCATTTCGATTGGCATCGAGATGGGCGTCGGGGCCGGTGTTGGAACTGCCGTCGAGACAGGCGAGCGCGATTTCATCGAGCAGAGCGAGATCTTTGGGAAGTGCTGAGTCGACTCGCCAGGTTACGACGGCGGGAATTTTATTGCCGTCGAGTTTCGCGAGAGCGTCTTCCGGAAGGAGCGGCGTGTCCGTTTTGTCCTGAATCCCGAGTGCGTTGTGGCTGGGCGGGATGGACAGGTCGCCGCGCTGCAGATCGGGTGCGACGCCGCGCTCGTTCATTTCGTGTTGGACTTCTGACGGCGATTGGGCGACGCAGACGGCGACGGTTTCGCGCTTGCGGAGTTGATTTTTCAGGATGCGCAGCGCTTCATCGAGATTAGTTACAACGAAATCGGCGATGCCATCGCGAAGGGCCTGCTTTTGGGCGTCGCGATCGGCTGATGCGGCGAGCGTGGCTGCGCCGGCGATGTTGGCTGCGACGAGCAGCGCGCGGCCCTCTTCATCCAGCTCGCCCGCGTAGAAGAGTTTGCCGCCGAGGCCGGTCCCGGGGTGAGCGAGAGGTGTGTCGAGCAGGGTCGCGTAGGAGAGCGCGACGCGTGTGAGGAAATTGAAGGCGGTGGATGGAGGATCGAGGGTCAAGACTTTATCTTACGATTCGGCCAGGCCTCATAAGGGGACGGAGTGGGTGAGTTCGAAGAAGCTCTCCCTCAGAGGCTAAAGCCCCCATTCACTTGGCGCGATATACGGCCGTCGGGGATAAATCCCCGACCTACCAGTCGTGCCATGACACTTCGCGCTCTTCCGAAGAAATTAGGTTTGTGCTATCCCAGGTCTCAGAATCGAGACCTGGGGCACCCCCAAATTCTTGGATGAATTAGCGTGGGGCGTGAGGGTCGTGCTATCCCAGGTCTCAGAATCGAGACCTGGGGCACCCGCTCTTCGTGGGATGACGGCGAGTCTGCGAGTCAGCAAGTCAGCAAGTCCGCGAGTCAGCAAGTTAGCGAGTCCGCGAGTCAGCAAGTTAGCGAGTGAGCGTCGTGGTGGTTGGCGGTGCGCGTGGGCCCCGAACGCGCTCCGCTCAGGATGACAATCAGTAATGGCGGCCGCAGTTAATTTTCCCAGTTAATTTTCCAGCTGGTCGTGCCAGGAGCGCTTGCGGACGAAGAAGGTGAACACGCCGGGACTGGGTTTGAATTTGGTTAGGGCGCACTCATCGGGCGCGACAATGCCGGTGCTGAGGATGGTCGCGATGGAGTACCAGATGTTTCTTTCCTTGTCACTTTCTTTTGCGGCATCGCAATTGACGAAGGTGTCCATGCCGATGCCGTAGGTGGCTTTGAGGGAGATAACCTTGGCATCGGCGGGGACGGTGATGAGAACTGTGCCATCGTCGCTGATGGTGACCCAGTCGGGGTGGTCGGTTTCGTGGTGATCGACGAGGACGAGAAAGTTGGCGGCTTTGACGGGCAGGCCGGTTTTGCCGTCGAGCAGACGGACGGAGATGGTATTTGTGGTTTGCGCGGCGAGGGACACGGAGAGGGCAGCGATGAAGGCGGCGCCGATGATGAATTGGGCGAGAGCGCGGAGGTTGGGCATGGAGCTGGTCCTCACCCTGAATTTACCAAGAGGAGTAGGGCTGGCCGTCAGAACCTGACTCTTCGGAACCAGAGTGGACATCGTTGATGCCGGGGTCGGTCTGGTCGATGGAGTACATGGCGTCGCTGGTGTCGGTGACCCAGGTATCTTTTGCGTGGGTCATGGGGTCTTCAGGGACGGCCTTGAGGTAGCCTTCCTGCACGAGGTCGTCGAGGGACTGAGGAGCCTTCTGCTTATCCATGGTGTAGGAATCAATGGCCATGCGCATGGTTTGAAGGTCTTCCTTCAGCACTGCCTCGCGGGCGTGCCTGATGGCGGCGGCGAAGTAGGGAATGGCGAGCGTGGCCAGGATGCCGATGATCGTCATGACGATGATCAGCTCGATGAGCGTGAAGCCGGATTGTGTACGTCGGTTGCGCATTGTCTTAGTGGTCAGTGATCAGCCCGTTCGTGCAGCTTCTTTCGATCTCGGATTCCGTACATTCCAGGCGCCTATTCAATCTGACGTGAGGCTAACAGCTTCCGTTCATCACCACGTTGAGTATTTCGTACCGTCAAGGCCCGTGCCCTGAGATTTTGAGTAAACGTCGAAGACGCTTTGGCCGCCGAAGGAGTCGGAGTCCGGATCGTCCTGCATGGAGCGCATTCCCCAGTCCGTTTGATGGGTCATGGGATCGATGGGAATCTTGCGCAGGAATTTGAGCTTCTTGCCCTGCACGTCGACGCCGTTGACCAGCGTTTCAAGATCAGGCGGATAATTTTGACTCTCCACCTTGGTCTGGAAGGCGCCGCGATCGGCAGCGTCTTTGTATTTGTCGATGGCGTCGCGCATCTCCCACAGATCGAAGCGAAGCTCGCGCTCCTGTTGCCGCTTGACCTGAAAGCGCACGAGCGGGAGCGCGGCCGAGGCCAGGATGGTGAGGATGAAGACGGTGACCATGAGCTCGACCAGCGTGAGGCCGCGTTCATTCGGCCTGCGGGCGAAGACCGAATCGCCGGAAAGATATCCCTCAGGGGCTAAAGCCCCGATTGATTTTGCGGCGCCATTGGCACGACTAAAGTCGTGCCCTTTCAAAACATCCGGGCCTAAAGGCCGAAACGTTGCTGGGCCGAAATTCAGGGGCCTAAAGGCCCCTGCTCCCTCCGCCGGTGTTTTTCGTGCGCGAGAAAATGCCCCAGCTCCCTCCGCCGGTGTTTCATAGGCGCAAGAGCCGCGATCTTTCAGGTTGTCGAAGGTGTTGGCGGTCAGGAGGGGAATCATGAATGCTGCTCCCTACTTGACGACGATGCTGGTTTGGGCGCTGGCCACCGGTAACTGCAGTTGCGCGCCGTTAACCACGGAGGCGCGCGTGATGGCGAGGTCGCTGGGGCCGGAGGCCTTGGCCTGGAAGGTAAGAACGCAGACCACGCCGGTGCCGGAGATGCCGTGAGTTCCGGACGGACGAGACATGCCGACGACCAGATTGCCCGCGGGCTGGTCGGTGTGGATCGTGGGAGCGGCCTGACCGTCACTGCTGAGGAAGCTGCCAGAGGAGACATTGACGAGCTGGAGTTTTGCCGGATCGTAATGGAGCTGGAGGGCGATGGAAGAGACGTCAGTCGCGCCGTTGAGCACGACAGGAACCTGGAAGGTTGCGCCAGAGGCCGGTGGAGCGGGCGGCGGATTGAACGCGAAGGCTGCGCCGGACGCGGCGGGCGATGCGGTCGGAGCGGGCGCAGTGGTTGCTGGAGTTTGCACAGATACGCCCGGCGGAACAGCCGGCGGAGCGGCAGCTGGAGACGGCGTGGGCGTGACAACCTGCGACGCTGCCTGCGACGCGGGATTGGGTGCTGTCGCGGCGGCCTGGGCGGTTGGTTGCGGACCTCCGGTGGAGGCCATGTCGGAGCGTAACTGCGCCATCATTGCGGGGGCGGCTTCGACGGCGCTCTGCCCGGGAACGGTGCCGACGGGTTGGCCCTGCATCGCAACGGGTAGGGTAGTTGGGGTGGGTGGTAGAGGCGCCGAAGCTGCGTCGCCCTGGCCGGCGTGCCGTAGATCGATGGACTGGCCTGAGCCGGTATCTATGATGCGCAGATTGGCCTGATCGAGTTCCTGCGAACGGACGATGTGCGGCACAACAACGAATACGATGTCGTCATCCTGGATGATGCGGTCGCGCGAGCCGAAGATGTACTTGAGAACGGGAATGGCGCTGAGGCCGGGGATTCCGTTCCAGTTGTTCTGCTCCTGCTTGTTCTGGATGCCGCCGAGGATGCTGGCCTCGCCCTCGCGCAGACGGATGGTCTGATCGACGACGCGCTGCGAGATGATGGGCTCGGTGACGCCGCTGATGGTTTCAGTGCCGCTCTCGGCGGAGACTTCGATCTTGATTTTGAGAGTGACGTCGTGGTCGTAGTGGACGCTGGGAGTCATCTCGATGTTGACGCCGACGTCTTGATACTGGAACTGCGTATTGACCAGCGAGCTGACCAGCGCGGTGGCGGCGCCGGTTTGATAAGAACCGGTGGCGATAGGGATGCGCGAACCGATCTTCATGGTGGCCTTTTGATCGTCGGTGGCGCGGATGCGTGGGCTTTGCAGGACCTTGGTCTGGTTGTCAGTCAACAGAAGATTGAGAGTGGCCGACCCGACGCTCATGGCAAAGTCAGTGGAGTTGAGGTGGGCCAGCGTGTAAAGCGTGGGGTTTGTGGTTGAGGTTCCTGTGCCAGTGCCGGTGGTGCCAGTACCAGAGGTGGTCGAGGAACTGCAGGAATTGGTTGCCGCGCAGTTTGGCTGTAGCGCGACACCGATGCTGCTGGGCCAGGAGATGCCCAGGTTTCGCTCCCAGTTTTTGCTGACTTCAAGGACGGCGATATCGACGACAACTTCGCCGCGGGCCTTGTCGAGGTCATCAATAAGCTGCTGCGCGAGAAGAAGCTCGTCGGGAGTGCCGCGCATGACGATGGCGTTCTGGCTCTGCACACCATAGACCTTGGCGTTGGGCATGACGTTGCGCAGAGCGGTCTGGACATCGTTGAGATCGTTTTGCTGCCAGGCGTTGGTGAGATAGAAGGTCTGCACGGCCTGTTCGTCGAGCTCCTGTCGCTTGGTGCGGGAGTTTTGCGCAATAAAGATGGTGTTGCCCGTGACGGGACGCCAGAAGGTGTCGGACATGACACCGACGATGCGCAGGGCATCGAGGAGAGAAACATTATTGAGGTCGACCTGGATGCGCTTGGAGTTGAAGTCGGGATCGAAGAGCACGTTGACGCCGGCGGCCTTGGCGATGGCCTGATAGACGACTTTGGTGTCTTCGGCCATGTGCAGGGAAAGCGGCTCATTGGTGAGCGGGTGAAGCGCGGGCGGAGCCTGGACCTGATCAAGCTCCTGCTCTTCGCCGGCCGGCTGGGGCAGAGCAACTTCAGGCACTGCGGGGCCGGTGCCCTGGCGCTGGCGGACGCGAGCGATCTCCTGCTGCGCCGCCTCATTGCCGGGGTCGATTTCAGCAGCGTGAAGGAACTGAGAAAGTGCGCCCTGCACGTCGCCGGACTGGAGCAGTTTGCGGCCAGTGGTGATGTGGGCCGACGAAGCGGTGGTGCGGATGCGGGCGAGGGCGATCTTGAAGCGCGCGTCTTTGGGATCGCGATTGTAGGCCTTCTGGTAAAGCTCGAATGCAGTGTCGTAGTCCTCGCGAGCTTCGGCGGCCTGGCCCTGCCTGAAGTCAGAGTTCGCCGACTCGGCGTGAACGCGAGCGACGAAGACGCCAAGGCCCGCCGTGATGGCGAAGAGCGCAAGGGCGAGGGACAGGCGCGAGATCGGACTCGAAGTCCAATTCGAGATCGGACTCGAAATCTGGGGCCGGCCAGCGACTTGTGCGGGGGTGCGACGGTTCATACGACTCCACGACACGGTAAAAAAAGACGGAACCATAGGCCCAGATTCGCGGGCAAGGGGTTCGCGGATAAAAGGTTCGCCGGAGGGGGCAGGCTGAAGCGATTCGCGGGCGTAGCGATGTGATTCATTCTGCCGAACTTTCCGAGAAAAACGCTCCCTCATTCTAACAAAGCTCCATAGCAACCGATCGGCCGCGGCCCGAATGCGCGCCGATGCTACGATGAAAACTCAAGGAAGACTGCCGATGGCCCGCCAAACCAGCCACGTTGTTACCGCGAAGGACGCTCCGGCGGCCAAGAAATCGCAAAAGCCCCGCGATCCCGTGGCCAGCGGCGAGCGCGACGCGGTGCACAATCGCGCGGCCGGCCACAACTACTTTCTCCTGGAAAAATTCGAGGCGGGCGTGGCGCTGCGGGGGACGGAAGTCAAATCCGTCCGCGAAGGCAAGGCCAACCTGAGGGATTCCTACGGGCTGATCAAGGATGGCGAGGCGTTCCTGCTGAACATGCATATCGGGCCGTACTCCCACGGCAACATCGCCAACCACGACGAGACGCGCACACGGAAACTGCTGCTGCACCGCGAAGAGGTCCGCAAGCTACTCTCCAAGACGCAGATCAAGGGACATACGCTCATTCCGACGCGGCTGTACTTTCGCAAGGGGCGGGTGAAGTGCGAGCTGGCGGTGGCCAAAGGCAAACAGGATTGGGACAAGCGGGAGACGGAGAAGCGGCGCGAGGCGGACCGGGACGCGAAGGCGGCGATTAACGCGAACAAGCACAAGAGCAGCCGGAAAGACGGCTAGAGGCCTTTAGCCATTGGATTTAGCTCGTTGTGCAGCCGGGAATCGACGTGCAGTTCTGAGATTAAGGCGGTGGCAGCCGCAGAGCAACGTGCGTCCGGGAGGCCCGGATTTGCCACAAGGCGAGCGTTCCGTGAAGAATGGGCACTATGCAGACTGAGATTTCTTTTGCCCCGATTGCGGGAATCGCTACCGAACTTCTGGCCGTTCTGGCCATTGATACCCAAACCGAAAAGGGCCCGGACGCCAAACCGAAGCCCACGCTGCTCACCTCCGACGCGGCTGTATTGACGGCTGCGGCAAGCGTGCTTTCAACCGGTGAATATAAAGCAGGCGCGAACGAGACGGTGCTGCTGCACGCGCCTGCGGGATTGGCGGCGAAGAGGCTGCTGATTGTGGGGCTGGGCAAGCTTGCCAAGGCCACGATACATTCGGTGCGCGATGCCGCGGGAACAGCGGTGCGATTCGCGAAGCCACGCGGGATTCGGGAGGTGACGCTGGCGTTGCCGGAGAATTTCGCAAAGGGTTCGGCTGCCGCGCTGGCGAGGGCTGCGGTGGAGGGTGCGTTTGTTGGCGAATTCGATGCGGATACGTATCGCAGCGACAGGAAGGACCAGAGCATTCAGAGATTCACGCTCGCGGTTGCGGGCGCGCTTGCCGTTCGGGGTGAAGCAGACCGCGGTGCGATTGAGGCGGCATTTGCGGAGGGCACGATTATCGGCGAGAGCCAGAATTTTGCGCGCACGCTGGTGAACGAGCCGGGAAACAAGCTGACGCCGACGATTTTGGGACAGCGAGCGGCGCAGATGGCGCAGGAGGCTGGCCTGGGATGGGAAGTGCATTCGACCGAGAAACTGCACGAGCTGAAGATGGGCGCGTTCTGGAGCGTATCGCAGGGATCGCCGGAGCCGCCGGCGCTGATTGTTCTGCGTTACGAGCCTGAGGGTGTGAAAGACGGACCCGTGATTGGGCTGGTGGGCAAGGGAATTACGTTCGACACTGGTGGCATCTCGATTAAGCCGGCGGACAACATGGAGAAGATGAAGTACGACATGGCGGGCGGAGCGGCGATGCTGGGGGCGATGCGCGCGATTGCGCTGCTGAAGCCGAAGGTGCGCGTGGTCGCGGTTATTTGCGCGGCGGAGAACATGCCTAGCGGCACGGCGCAAAAGCCGGGCGACGTGCAGACAGCGATGTCGGGCAAGACGATTGAGATTATTAATACGGACGCCGAGGGGCGACTGGTGCTGGCTGACGGCCTGACGTATGCGCGGCAACTTGGCGCGACGCATCTGATTGACGCGGCGACACTGACCGGCGCCATTTCTGTTGCACTGGGCAAAGTGAATGCCGGCGCGTTTTCAAACGACGATACGGCGTACAGAAAATTCGAGACTGCGCTGGAAATTTCCGGAGAAAAGTTCTGGCGGCTACCACTGGATGATGGGTATGCGGAGTTGATCAAGTCGGATATTGGCGACATTAAGAACACCGGAGGACGCGGGGGCGGGGCGAGCATTGCGGCGGAGTTCCTGCACGTGTTTGCCGAGGACACGCCATGGATCCATTTGGATATTGCAGGGACAGCGTGGGTGGAAGAGAAGCGGCCGAACATTGCGAAGGGGCCGAGCGGGATCGCAGTGCGGTCGATTCTGGAGTGGGTGCGGAGCTATTAGCGTCGGGCGATGATGTAGTCTGATGGGCGAAAACGGAAAGCGTTTACCGAAGGGGAGTCTTGCATGGCTATCGTTGCCGGGGTCGATTTTGGCACGCTCAGCGTTCGCGTGACATTAGTTGACAGCAAGAAAGGGCCGATCGGGACAGCATCGGCGAGCTACGAATTGCACCGGCGGCACGATGATCCCGATTACGCCACACAATCGCATGCGGACCAGATGGCGGCGCTGGTTGCGGCGACGAAAGATGCGCTGAAGTCGACGGGCGTTGATGGCGCCGATGTGGCGGCAATCGCGCTCGATACGACGGGATCGAGCGTAGTTCCGGTGGGCGAAGGGCTGGAGCCGCTCGACGAGTACTACTTGTGGTGCGACCATCGCGCGTTTGCCGAGGCCGAGGAGATCACGCGCAAGGCGCATGAGCTGGGATTTGAGGGCATTGCGTGGTGCGGTGGCGTTTACTCGCACGAGTGGGGATTTGCCAAGCTGTTGCACTGGCTGCGGCACAATCCGGAGAAGCGCGCGGCTTTCAGGACGGCGCTTGAGCATTGCGACATGGTGGCGGCGACGCTTTGCGGCGTGACGGAGCCTGGCGAGGTGAAGCGCAGCGTTTGCGCGATGGGCCACAAGTGGATGTGGAATCCGAAATGGGGCGGGCTGCCGCCGGAGAAATTTTTGGTCGCAGTGGATCCGCTGTTTGCGGGCGTGCGCGCGAAGCTTGGCGGCGAGTACCTTACCAGCGATCATGTGGCGGGAAATCTTTCAGCGAAGTGGGCTGCGGCGCTGGGGCTCCGTGCGGGGATTCCGATTCCTGTGGGTGCGTTCGACGCGCACTGGGACGCGATTGGATCGAATATTCGCGAGGGCGACGCGGTGAACGTGGTGGGCACTTCGACGTGCATCATTGCGATGGCGCGCGAGGCGGAGCTGGTTCCGGGAGTATGCGGCGTGGTGCCGGGCAGCGTGCATCCGGGCTACACGGGAATCGAAGCGGGACTTTCCGCGGTAGGCGACATTTTCGAGGCGATCGCAAAGCGCGCGGGAACGACGGTGGCTGCGCTGAGCGAGGGGCTCGATGCATACAAAGCCGGCCAGACTGGATTGCTGCGACTGAGCTGGGACAATGGCGACCGAACGGTGCTGGTGAATCCTGAACTGGGCGGAGTGACGCTGGGATGGAACCTGGTACACACGGCGCAGGACGAGCTGTTTGCAGCAATTGAAGGGACGGCATTTCATACGCGCATTATTCTGGAGCGGATGGCGGAGCATGGAGTGAAAATCGATCGCGTGATTAATGCGGGCGGCATTCCGCAAAAGAATGAAGTGCTGAACCGCGTGTACGCGAATGTGCTGAACAAGCCGGTGCTGGTGCCGGCGGGGATTCCGACGAGCCTAGGATCAGGAATTTTTGCGCTGCTCGCTGCGGGTGCGTACAAAACGATCGAAGAAGCGCAGGCTGCAGTTTGTTTACCGCTGCGAACGGTTGAGCCGGACGCGAAATCAGCGGCTGTTTATGAGCAGCTTTACCGGCACTATCGCGACGTGTACTTTGCGCTGGGGACTCGCGACGCGGCACCGGTTGCGCTGGGAAAAGTACTGCCGGAGTTGAGAAAGATTGCGGCGCAGGCGCGGAAGGCTGGATAACCCAGTATCTTGCTTTGGAAGAGCGGTGCTCGAATTGTGCGAGGAGAACCTGTCGGTTGCCGGATCTCGATTTCGCAATGGTCAGGCAGTCAAGCGTCTCTTAGGATTTCTTCTTTCGTAATATTTTTGTGCGCGGCAACTGAAGCGAGGATTGCGTTAAGCGTCCCGATTCGAAGGGGATTATGTGCCGGGACCGCGATGCGATGGGGCCTTGGCTGCTGGGTTTCAAGGATGATATGACTGCCAACTTGATGGACCTGGCGGTATCCCCAGCGCTTCGAGAGGTGCTTGACGAGGGATGTCCCGCTCAAGTCACGCGGCAGTTTCATGCGACGGCGAGCACTTCATCGCGAACCAGGCGCAGACGGATCGAAGCGGGCGGAGCTGAGTCGAAGTAGAATGCCTGTACGGCCTCTTTCACATTGGCTTTCAACTGGTCCCAACTGTCCGCTTGCGTAAAGATGCTTTCGCCAATGGCTTCGGCAATGAATCCGCCGTCAGCCTCCTGCGCGACCTCAAAGACGATTTCCTTCATGACGAATGCGCTCCGTTTTGATTCTACCCCCGAGGGGAGGTAAAGCGGACAAGCTGGAGGCTACCGGGGCCTAAAACAAACAGGCCGATTTCATCAGTTACCGCGAGAGGCGCTAGAATTTGTTGCCGCACTGGAGACACGTATTTACCGTGTTGCCGCTGCCGATCATGCCAGTTGTCCATTTCCAGCCGCGCTTTTCAGCCTGGACTCGCGTTGATCCGCAGCGGGGACAGGTCAACCCTTGCGGGATCGTACTGGGCACGCCTGCGTTGGGCACGTTGGCGTTGGGCACGCCGGCGGGTTGAGCGGGGAATTGCTGCGGCGGCTGAGGGGCGGGCGGTGCGGGCGCAGCGGGAACGGCGGCGGCTTCGACGGGTTTGCCGCACGAAGGACAAAAACGCGTGCCGGGCTCGAGGGCCGAGCCACATCCTGCGCAGAAACTGTTTTGAGCGGCACCGCTTTGGTTTTCCATTGTGATCTCCAAGGACAATATAGTCATACGCGAGAGAGGGGTCGTGGCACAACCTTAATCGGAGACGAGCTTGGATGAGAAGCGGGGGTCGGCTTGCGCTTCGGTGCCGCTCGATTTACCGTTGAACTTAATTCCAGCGAGCTTGGTGGCCGTGTTGAATTCCTATCTGCGTTCACTTATACCCTGTCTTTTTCTTGCAAGTATCGCGTGCGGCACAACCGGTGCCGGACAAGCACAGTCGTCGGCGCCGGCGGCTGCGCAATCAACTGCGACCGCGCCGGGTGAAGCTGCGAATGCGGCGGTAGAGCCGTGGGAAGCGCCGGATTTTTCCATCGATCCTAAAACGCTGTACGAGGCGACATCGGCGGTGCCCGTGCCGGACGGCGCCAACGTCGTCGAACTTGTTGAAGATGAGAGATACACCTTTGACGATGAGGGCCGCATGAATCATGTGGGCCGCATCATTTATAAGGTGCTGACGCTGAAAGGCGCGGAGGACTGGGACGCACTTTCGGTTGGCTGGGAGCCATGGCATGAGGCGCGGCCAGTGATTCGCGCGCGCGTGATTGCGCCGGACTTCACAGTGCGTACGCTTGACCCGAATACCGTGACCGAGGCACCAGCGCGCGGCGGCGATTACAAAGAATATAGCGACGACAAGCGGCTGCACGCGCCGTTCCCGGCGATTGCACCGGGCGTGGTGGTGGAAGAGGAGTACACCGAGACGGAGACGGAGCCACTGTTCAGGCCGGGGCGCGTGGGTCGCATCGAACTTGGGCAGGAGGATGTGATGGTGGCGCACAGCCGAGTGGTGTTCGACGCTCCGGCGGCGCTGCCGCTGCGCACGGATCAGTTGCTGTTGCCGGATGTGAAGCCCGTGCGCGCAGAAGCCAACGGGCGCGTAACTCTAACTTTCGATGTGGACTCAATCGACGGCGTCGATGTACGCGAGCCTAACCTACCCCCGGATTTCGTCGCCCTGCCTATCGTCGCGTTCGCTACGGGCGCATCGTGGCAGAGCATAGCGGCCGACTACGGAAAGATTGTCGACAATTTATCTGACTCCGCCGCAGTGAAGGCCGTCGTGGAGCCGCTGCTTGCCGGAAAGAAGTCCATCGCCGAGAAAGAAGCGGCGATCGTGGACTATCTTGACCGCGAAGTGCGGTACACCGGCATCGAGTTTGGTGAAGCGGCGATTGTGCCGCACGATCCGGCGGAGACGCTGGCGAAGAAATACGGCGACTGCAAAGACAAGGCCACACTGCTGGTGGCGATGCTGCGCGCGGCCGGGATTCCAGCGAATGTGGCGCTGCTCAACGTTGAGTCGCGGATCGATTCTCCCCTGAATTTGCCGGGGATGGGAATGTTCGATCACGCGATTGTTTATGTTCCGGGAAAGAATCCAATCTGGATCGACGCGACTGATCGCTACGCGAAGCTGGGTCAGATTCCGATGGGCGACCAGGGGCGGCTGGCGCTGATTACGGGCGCCACGACAACGGCGCTCGAGAAGACGCCGGAGTCGACTTCGAAAGACAATGGCCTGGCAGAAACGCGCGAGTTCACCCTGACGGACAACGGCCCTTCGAACGTAGTGGAGATCACGCGGCCGACGGGCATCTACGAATCGGGCTACCGCTCCTACTACGCCGACAAGCCGGACGAGGACACGCGGAATGGAGTGCGTGGATATGTCCAGGCGGAGTATGTTTCGGACGATCTGACGAAGGTGGATCGGACCGATCCTGCTGACCTGTCGCGGCCGTTCGAGCTGACGATTGCGTGCGAGAAGGCGAAGCGCGGATTTACGAATCTCGAAGATGCGCAGGTGGCGATTCGGGTAGACCGGTTATTTCAGATGCTGCCTGATGAGCTGAAACGAAAAGACGACCCAGACGAGAAGAAGGTTAACGGCACCGATAAGAAGAAGCCGCGCACCGAAGACTGGTGGCTGGACGCGCCTTACAACGTCGAGTGGAATTACGAACTGACTCCGCCGGCCGGATTTATTGCCAAGGAGCTGCCGAAGGACGCGACCATCCAGATTGGGCCGGCGCTGCTGACGGAGAATTTTTCCGCAGGGAAAGACGGCGGGGTGCTGGCGCATCTTGTTTTTGATACAGAAAAGCGGCGCTATACGGTGGCAGAGGCGACGGCGCTGCGCAACGAGATTGCGGATTTGATCGCGGGGCCGGCGATACTGGTGAACTTTGAGCCGGAAGGCGCGGCGCTGCTGCGAGAGGGCAAGGTGAAGGAGGCGCTGGCGAGCTATCGCGCGCTGATCGCGCTGAACCCCAATGCGGCCGTGCACCATTTGCAGGTGGCCAACGTGCTGCTTGAAGCGGAGATGGGCGAGGCGGCGCGGGATGAGGCGAGGCTTGCTGTGAAGCTTGATCCGACGTCGGCGCTGGCGGAGCGCACGCTTGCCGAGATTCTGAAGCACGATCTGGTTGGACGCAATTTGCGCGCGGGCAGCGATCTGGCTGGCGCGGCGGATGCTTATCGCGCGGCGATCAAGCTCGACCCCGACGAACACACGGCGCAGGGTGACCTGGCGATTCTTCTGGAATACGATTCGGTGGGTCGGCGGTACAGCGGGCAGTCGCACATGAAGGAAGCGATCGCCGAATATGAGGCGCTGGGCGAAGACAAGCTGGCCGACCTGGGGATTGCGGACAATTTGGCGTTCGCGCTTTTCTATGGCGGCCAATATGCGGAAGCGTACAAGGCAGGGCAAACGCTCAACCCGGAGCCGAAGCCGCTGCTATCGGCCAGCATGGCGATGATCGAAAACAGCAAGGCTGGACTTGCCGAGGCGAACAAGCGGTCGAGTGACGATGCGTCGTTTAAAGACACAGCAGGAACGGCGGGCGAGATGCTGATGAACACGAGGGAGTATCCGCAGTCGGCAGATTTTCTGCAGGCGGGCGCAGCCGGCGATGATGCCGCACGCACGCTGGGGCTGGCGAACATGTTGCGCGGCGCGATGCACCACGAAGACGTGAAATTCGCCAACACTCCGGAAGATGTGGTGAAGCATTTCGCGCTGGTTCCGTTCGACGCCAATATGACGCAGGAAACTTTTGCGGCGATGCTGAGTCGCAACGGGCTGAACGTGATGAAAGCGGAGGATGCCGACGAGCTGAAGGAGGAATTAAATTCCGGCAAGCAGATGAATAGCCAACTGGCGCGGGAAGGCAGCTCGCTGGATGTGACGGAAGACATTCTGCTGCAGATGCTCGATCCGAAAGGAGAGGGCGATGATGCCACCGGGTACCGGGAGAAGGTGCAGCTGCTGGGCGGCACGACGATGACGGTTTTTGTGGTGAAGGAAGACGGGCAATACAAACTGCTGGACTCGCTGGACAAGCCGAATTCGATTGCGCTGGAGATGGTGGACCGCATTAATGCTGGCGACCTGAAGGGCGCGAAGGCGCTGCTGGACTGGTTGCGCGAGGATCAGCATTTGGAGGGCGGCGACGATCCGCTGGGCGGACCGGTGTTTCCACGCTTCTGGACGAAAGGGGAATCGGCGGGTGAAGCGGCCTCTGCGCGCAAGATGAAGCTGGCCGCGGCGGCGATTATGGTGAGCACGAAGCCGACGGTTGCGCAGGGCGTTGCAATTCTCGAGGCGGGACTGAAGGACGCGGCAGGAGATCGCGAGCGCACCAACATTGAGCTTGCGCTGGCCGAGGGCTATTCGATTCAGGACAACTTTGCGGGACTGCTGGACGCTTCTGCGGCGCTATTGAAGGAGGAGCCGGAATCGAAGCAGGCGTTTCTCTACAACGTTGAAGCGCTGATGGGATTGAGCCGCTTCGACGAAGCAATGGCGCAGGCCGACGCGAGGCTGAAACTGCTGGACAACGACAGCGACGCTTTCGCCGCGAAGATGGAGATCGAGGCGAACCGCGGCGATTTTGCGGCGGCGCACGCGTGGGGAGAAAAGCAACTGGCGCTCGGCCAGGAAAATGCCGAACTTCTGAATAGCCTGGCGTGGGACGCGCTGTTCACAGGCAAGGTGACGGATGACGACGTGGCAACGGCCGTAAAGGCGACGCAAATGCAAAAAGATGCGCCTGACATTCTGCACACGCTGGCTTGCCTGTATGCGGAGACGGGCAAGACGAAGGAGGCGCATGACCTGCTGCTGCGCGCGATGGACGATTGGAATCTGGACGAGCCGAACGATGAGGTGTGGTACGTGCTGGGCCGCATTGCCGAGCAGTACGGCGAACGGGACATTGCGATTGCCGACTACCGCAAGATGAAAAAGCCGAAGGAGATTATCGCGATTCCGACATCGACGTGGCGGCTGGCGCAGATGAGGCTGACGGCGATGGGGGCGGAGAACTAATTTTTCTTCAAGTGAGGTTTGTGGTTTCCCAGGTCTCATCCGCCGCGCCGGAGAGACCGCGCCGTCAGGCGATGGGGAATTGATATGCAACTGAATCGGGTCTGTGCTTTCCCAGGTCTCAAAGTCGAGACCTGGGGCACCCGGCGGGGAACTGATTTTTTTCAAGTGAGATTTGTGGTTTCCCAGGTCTCATCCTCCACAGCGGAGAGACCGCGCCGTCAGGCGATGGGGAATCGACATGCAACTGAACCGGGTCTGTGCTTTCCCAGGTCTCAAAGTCGAGATCTCCACCCCAGTGACGTGGACCTGTCACTGGGGGCCCCGGACCTGGGGCACCCGGCATTCGAGTCGAGTTACTGTTGCTGTTGCATCTGCTGCAAGTCAATGAATGGAACTGCGGGATCGGGCGGCTGTTGCGCGCGCTCGACGAGCACGCTCCAATCTTCGGGAATGGGCAGCTTGCGGTCGAGTGCCGGCGGCTGATCGCCCGCTTCCACTTGCACAGCCACGTAAAGCTCGCTGGCGGTTTTGCCGCGGAAGACGCCGTGTGTGGGCGGAACGTCGGCATAATCGCGGCCGACTGCGGTGCGGATGTGGCGGTTGTGCGCGACGAGATTGTTCGTGGGATCAAGGCCGACCCAGCCGAGATGCGGCAGGAGCGCCTCAACCCAAGCGTGCGTGGCATCAGGCGTGGAGCGGTCGTGGTCCCCGGCGCCGCGGTAAAGATAGCCTGACACGTAACGCGTTGGAATGCGCACGTGGCGCAAGAGCGCGATCATGGTGTGGGCGAAGTCCTGGCAGACGCCGGTGCCGCTGAGAATGGCCTCGTCGATCGGCGAATCGACGCGCGTGGAACGGGGAACGTAATCGAAGTAGTGGTAGAGGCGCTGGTTTAGCTCGAGCACGAGATGAAGCGGGTCGTCGCGCCGCAGTACATCCATTTTTTTCGCAAGCTCCAGGAGCGCCGGCGTCTCCGCGGCAAACGTGCTGGGCAGCAGCATCTCAGAATAGTCGCCGGCATCGACGAGCTCATCGAGATCCTGCCACGCATCGGGCGAAAGAAAATGCGGAACGTCGGGCATCGGCTGCTGCTCGACGACCGATTCGGCAATGATCACGAGCTGATTGTGCTCGCCGGGAATGTCGAAGTGCTGCACGTTGTTGCCGAGGTGGTCGCGATAGCTGAAGACTCGGCAGCGAGGGCTGACGGACAGCGTGAAGGTGAGGCAATGCTGGCTGGAGTCGGAGCGGGGATTCATGCGCGTCTCCATGATGCTCTCGCTGATGGGGCGCGAGTAGCGGAAGCGCGTGAGATGGCGGATGGAATAGAAGTTCATTGCTCCGAAATTCCCTCAGGGGCTAAAGCCCCGCGATTTTGTGATGCTCTTTCGGCACGACTGAAGTCGTGCCCTTTCAAAACAGCCGGGCCTAAAGGCCGCGTCATTGCCAGATCGCATTCCAGGGGCCTCAAGGCCCCTGCTCCTTCCGCCGGTGATTCGGGGCGCGCGAGTCGTGCTCCTTCAACACGCGAACCTCAAGACGTCAAGCTGCTTTCGTATGCTTTTTCGGTACGACTAAAGTCGTGCCCTTTCAAAACACGTGTAAAGCCGGACAATTTCTCAAGATGCGTTTAAAGTCGAACATTTTCTCAAGCCGACAGCGCTGACTGAATGGAGTACTGCACGTAGTACCGGTAGATGAGCTCGTGAATGCGAAGACACTGGGCGCGAATGTTATGCAGGAAATCCGCGGACTCGCCGGCAAGAATCTCGCCGATTGAGGTGAAGATGAGCATGGAGTGCAGCTTGCCGATGGCGGCGGTGATCTCGACTGGTGCGCGGCGGCCACCAGACTCCTGAATCGCCTCGATGGCCTGCCGGGCGCCTTCGACGCAGTAGCAGATGGCGTGGGGGAATTCGCGGTTGAAGAGAAGAAATTCAAGAATGCGATCGGGCGAAAGATCGGCCGTGTAGACCTGGCAGTAAGCTTCAAAGGACGTGCAGCAGCGCAACAGGCCTACAAGCTCGAGATACAAGTGTCCGGCGCGCTCTTCGGCGGGATGCTGGAACAGCTCAGGCTGAAACACTTCGAGGAGCGTCGCCGTGGCGTACGCGCGTTCAAGGTAGCGGCCGAGGCGAATGAACTGCCAGCCCTGGCCGTGAATCATCGTAGTGTCCGTGGTGCCTTTGAAGAGATAGATGCCGTCAACGACTGAGGCCAGCATTTCGCTGACGCTGGAGCGGAACTGCGCGTCGGCATTGGGCGAGTGAATCTGGTGATAGAGACGATTGAGCCGCTGCCATTGCTCGGTGGAGATTTCTTCGCGCACCTGGCGCGCATTTTCACGCGCGGCGCTGACGCAATAAGTGACAGACGAGGGATCGACCTGATCGAAGACGAGCTTGCGGGACATCGATTCGAGCGAGCCGTTCCATTCGATTCCCTCTTTGCGGCCGAGTGCCGCGGTCATCCTTTTCCAGCGCTGCTCGGCGTTGACGCCGCCGGAGTCAAGCATGAGGCCCATGGTGACGTCGAGCAGGCGCACGGTATTTTCAGCGCGCTCAAGATAGCGGCTCATCCAGTAGAGGCTGTCGGCGACGCGCGATAGCATCGTGCTTCTCTCACCCCCGGCGCGACGTTCCTGAATCAGACTTGTTCCAGAACCCATGTGTCCTTGCTTCCGCCACCTTGCGAAGAGTTGACTACGAGCGAACCTTTTTCTAGCGCCACGCGAGTTAATCCGCCGGGCACGATGTTGACTTTGTCGCCAAAGAGAATGTAGGGGCGCAGGTCGACGTGGCGCGGCTCGAGCCGGCCGTCGACCAGGCAGGGCGCGCGGGAGAAATCAAGCGTGGGCTGCGCGATGTAGTTGCGCGGGTTGGCCTGAATCTGGAGAGCGAATTCTTCGCGCTGGGTCGCCGTGGAGTGCGGGCCGATGAGCATGCCGTAGCCGCCGCTTTCGCCGACAGCCTTGACGACGAGCTTATCGAGATTGGCCAGCACGTGTTTGCGCTCTTTGTCGTCAGAGAGCAGAAACGTTTCGACGTTGGGCAGGATGGGATCCTCGTTGAGGTAGTAGCGGATCATTTTGGGGACGAAGGCGTAGATGGCTTTGTCGTCGGCGAGCCCGCTGCCGAAGGCGTTGGCCATGGTGACGTTACCGGCGCGATAGGCGTTGAACAAGCCAGCGCAACCCAGGGAGGAGTCGGTGCGGAAGATGAGCGGATCGCTGAAGTCGTCGTCGACGCGGCGGTAGATGACGTCAACGCGCTTGAGGCCGTCGGTGGTGCGCATGTAGACGATGTTGTCGTGCGTGACCAGATCGCGGCCTTCAACTAGATCAATGCCCATTTGGCGGGCAAGATAAGTGTGCTCAAAGTAGGCGGAATTGAAGACGCCGGGCGTGAGCAGTACGATGTTCGGCTCGGGGCGGCCCTCGGGCGCGAGCGAGCGCAATGTGGACAGCAGAACCTGGGGATAGTGCTCGATAGGGCGCACGCCATAGCTCGAAAACAACTGCGGGAAGGTGCGCTTCATGACGCGGCGGTTGGTGAGCATGTAGCTTACGCCGGAAGGCACGCGGAGATTGTCTTCAAGGACGACGAATTCGCCGGTGTTGATGCGCAGCAGATCGGAACCGACGACGGCGATATAGACGTTGCGCGGCACCTGAAGCCCGCGCATCTGACGCCGGTAATGCTTGCAACTATAGACGAGGTCACGCGGGACGATGTGGTCGGCGAGGATTTTGGCGTCAGAATAGACGTCGCGGAGAAAAAGATTGAGGGCGGTGATGCGCTGCGTGAGCCCGCGCTCGATGCGGTCCCACTCTTGAGAGGTGATGAGGCGGGGCAGCAGATCGTAAGGGAAGATGCGCTCGGTGCCTTCTTCGCGGCCGTAGACGGTGAAGGTGATGCCCTGGGTGAGGAAAGCGAGATCGACGGATTGCTTGCGGCGGCGCAACTCGTCGGCGGGCAGGGCGGCGAGCGTCTCAGCCAGCGCGCGGTACTGCGGCCGCAGTTCGCCGTTGGGCGCGCGCATCTCATCGAAGGCATGGTCGAGCGGGTAGTCTCCGAAGAGCGACTGCAACTCGACTTGATGGCCTGCGCTCATGAGTCTGGTCTCTCGGAGATCTCGGACAAACTGAAGGTCTCGGGCAAACTTGCGTGGGTGCGGATAAAGACTGCTTGCAACTAAGTTAAGCCGTTCAGGCAGAAATACTCCTCTGGGCCTGAGCGGCCGCGTGGGCAAAGGCCACGGCATGCTGTTCTCTTGTTTTTAACACGTCGGATATAAAGGAGCCGTCATAAATCACGAACGGCCACCGTGCATGGGATGAAAGAAAATCGGCGCAGCCGTTCGAGGGCTGCGCCGATTGTTTCTTGCTGATGCGGGCCGTCTTTAAGACGGGAACCGCTATGCGGACTACTTGGTGGGCACGGTGTTGATGGTCTTCACGATCCGCGCGACGATCTGGTAAGGATCGGCTTCGGAGTTCGGACGGCGATCTTCAAGATAGCCCTTGTAGCCGTTCTTGATGAAGTTTACGGGCAGGCGGACGGATGCGCCGCGATCTGAGAGCCCGTAGCTGAACTTATCGATGGCCTGCGTTTCGTGGAGGCCGGTGAGGCGCAGATGGTTATCGGGGCCATAGACGTCAATATGCGCGGCGATGTTGTCCTGGAAGGCCTTCATCAGCGATTCGAGATACTCCTTGCCGCCTACATCGCGCAGGTGCTTGGTGGAGAAATTGGTGTGCATGCCGGAGCCGTTCCAGTCGCCCTTGATGGGTTTGCAATAGAGCTGGAAGTCGACTTCGTACTTCTCGCAGAGGCGCGCCATCAGATAGCGGGCGGTCCAGACATCGTCGGCTGCCTTGTGCGAGCCTTTGCCGAAGATCTGAAACTCCCATTGACCCTTGGCCACTTCAGCATTGATGCCTTCGTGGTTGATGCCGGCGGCAAGACAAAGCTCAAGGTGCTCCTCAACGATGGTGCGGGCTTCGCTGCCCATGTATTTGTAGCCGACGCCGCAATAGTAGGGGCCTTGCGGACCGGGGTAGCCGTCCTTGGGGAAACCAAGCGGGCGGCCGTCTTTATATAGGAAGTATTCCTGCTCAAAACCGAACCAAATATCTGGGTCGTCCGGGGCGGTGGCACGCATGTTGGTGGAGTGCGGGGTGCCGTCTGGGTGCATGACTTCGCTGAGGACGATGAACCCATCTTTGCGGCTGGCGTCAGGGTAGAGAGCGACTGGCTTCAGGATGCAATCGGACTTGCTGCCCTCGGCCTGCATGGTGGAGCTGCCGTCAAATCCCCAAAGAGGCATGTCGGCAAGGGTGGGCGTCTTGTCGAAGCTCTTGATTTGCGTTTTGCCGCGCAGTTCGGGTATGGGCTTCTTGCCGTCGAGCCAGATGTATTCCAATTTGTACTTTGACATAGCTCTCCTCATGAGTTGGGAATGATGGGTCAGACCCGGCGGTGAATGCGCCCGCGGCCAATTAAGGGAACATCCATAGAGTAAACCGGGCAAGGGCGAATCGCATAAGGATGGCGTAAGGAAAACCAGAAATTCTGTGGAAGGCAGAAGTGCGGGAGTTAGGGAGGTTGGAGGCGGGTGAATCGGGAAGTTGGAAGCGGCTGCCGACGCGCGGCGAAATGCATCAAAAAAAGTGCAGAACAGAAGTGCGGGGCCGAAGCGCGGAACAGGAAACCGCCCACGGATTCGCGCTATCCCATGTCCCAGAGTCGGGACATGGGGCACCCATTCCTTGGATGGTGAGTGAAGATTGGGAAAAGCAAGGGCACGTCCCCATTCGACTCTGATCGCTTCGCGATCTTCGCTTAGGGCAGGCTTTCGGCTCCGCGGCCCGACGCACCGGAAAGCATCCATTCGCATTGATGCTTCGTCTGTTGGTCACACATCCGAGGCGGTACGAGGCGTTCTGACGCCGGTTCGGGCCAAAGAGCGATCTGTTGCGCTAAGCTAAACGATTAGGAAACTACGGGACGATCAGTAGACTGCGGGACCATCAGGAGATTGCGGGCCACGATGCTCACTCCGCGACGCTTTATCTTTGCCGTGTTGGCTGCACAGTTTGTTGTAGCGATTTGTGCGCGCAGCCAACAACCCGCGGCGCCAGCCGACGAGTTTGTTCGCGCTCACTATACGAAGTACGAGTACCGCATCCCCATGCGCGATGGCGTGAAGTTATTCACCGCTGTGTATGTGCCGAAGGCATCGGCTTTTCAAGATGATCCCGGTCCGTATCCGTTCCTGATGGAGCGGACACCCTATAACGTTGAGCCATACGGCGAGGACCGATATCCGGCGCTGCTTGGACCGTCGGAAGAGTTTGAGAAATCCGGCTACATTTTTGTCTATCAGGATGTGCGCGGGCGCTGGATGAGCGAAGGCACGTTTGTGGAGAGCCGGCCACATATCGACCAAAAGAAATCGCCGCAGGACGTGGACGATTCGTCGGACATGTACGACACGGTCGAGTTTCTTTTGAAGAACGTGGCCAACAATAACGGCAAGGTGGGCATCTGGGGAATATCGTATCCGGGGTTCTACACATCGGCGTCGATCATCGACTCGCATCCGGCGATCGTCGCCGCGAGCCCGCAGGCGCCGATGACGAACCTGTTTCTGGGCGACGACTCCTATCACGGCGGAGCGTTTATGCTGTCGGCGGGCTTCGGATTCTATGCGCCGTTTTTCCATCCGCAGCAGAATCCGGTGCTGCCAAAACCAGAAGCGCCGTTTGATTTTGGGACTCCGGACAACTACAAGTTTTTTCTGAAGGCGGGAAACGTGGCCAGCCTGGACAAGTATTTCGATGGCGCAGCGTGGATGTGGGACGACCAATACAAGCACGACACCTACGACGACTACTGGAAGTCGCGCGATTTGTCGCAGCACATGAAGAACGTGAAGTGCGCGGTGCTGGTAGTCGGGGGATGGTACGACGCGGAAGATCTGGAAGGGCCATACCGGACTTTCGACGCGATACGCAAATTCAATCCGGAAACGCCGGTGACGCTGGTTGAGGGGCCGTGGGTGCACGGAGACTGGGCGCGCAATGACGGCGATCATCTGGGGGACGTGCAGTTCAACGCGAAAACGTCTCTATACTTTCGTGCCAACATTCAGTTTCCTTTCTTCGAGCATTATTTGAAGGGCAAGGACAAGGCGCCGCCGCCGGCCATCGTGTTTGAGACCGGGACCAACGTGTGGCGCCGCTACGATGAATGGCCGCCGAAGAATGTGGTGGCGAAGACGCTCTACTTTCACGCAGGCGGTATGCTGAGTTTCGAGCCGCCGGAAGAGACTGCGAGCTCGGACGAATATCTGAGCGACCCGAATCATCCAGTGCCGTTTGTGGGCTACACAACAGACACAGTTCCGCAACGCTACATGGTCGACGATCAAAGATTCGCCAGCTACCGGCCGGATGTGGTGACATACGAGACTGAAACGCTTGCCGAGGACGTGACGATAGCCGGACCGATCTCGCCGCATTTGAAAGTGGCGAGCACGGGCACCGACTCCGATTTCGACGTTAAGCTGATCGATGTTTATCATGATGAGGACGCCGACGATGTGACAGTGCCGAACAAGCGCGTGATTGACGAAGAACCTGTGCACATGGGCGGCTATCAACAGTTGCTGCGCGGCGAACCGTTTCGCGCGAAGTTCCGCTCGAGCTGGGAGAAGCCGGAGCCGCTTGTGCCAGGCAAGGAAACCGACATCGACTTCACGATGCCCGATCTGTATCACACATTCCGCCGCGGTCATCGCATCATGGTTCAGGTGCAAAGCTCCTGGTTCCCGCTCACAGACCGCAATCCGCAAACCTTCACCGACATTCCCTACGCAAAGCCGGAGGAGTTCAAGAAGGCCACCGAGCAGATCTTCCACCAGAAAGACGCAGCTTCAGGGGTGGGGATATTCGTTCTGCCGCAACCATAACCGCGAGGCGCGCAATGACGCCCGCGAACCGATGAGGATCCTATGAATTTACGCGCTTTTCGTTTTGTGTTCCTGATTCCCATACTTCTTTTGGCGACGGCAGCGATTGCAAGCGCCGAAGAGGGCATGTGGACTTTCGACAATCCGCCGCTCAAGGAATTGGCGGACAAGTACAACTTTCACCCGACACAGGACTGGCTCGATCATCTGCGGTTATCCAGCGTGCGGCTGAACGACGGCGGGTCAGGCTCGTTTGTGAGCCCCAACGGCCTGTTGCTGACCAACCATCACGTGGCACGCGACCAACTGCAAAAGAATTCGACGGCCGAGCACAACTATGTGCGCGACGGGTTCTATGCCGCGACGCCGGACCAGGAGATGAAGACTCCCGATCTTGAGGTGAATGTGTTGGTGGGCATGACAGATGTGACGGCGCGGGTTCAGGGCGCAGCGAAAGGCGCCAAGGATGACGCCGCGGCGCTGAAGGCGCGGGAGACAGAGACTGCGGCGATCGAGAAAGAGAGCAAAGACAAGACGGGCCTGCGATCGGACGTGGTGAGTCTCTACGACGGCGGCGAGTATTGGCTGTATCAATATAAGGCGTACACCGACGTGCGCCTGGTGTTTGCGCCTGAAGAAGAGGCCGCTTTCTTCGGCGGCGATCCGGATAATTTCACTTATCCCCGGTACGACCTGGATATGGCACTCTATCGCGTGTATGACAATGGCAAGCCGCTGCACACGGACAACTATTTGAAGTGGAACGCCAAGGGCGCTGCGCCTGGCGAGCTGGTGTTTGTGTCGGGTCATCCCGGCGGGACCTCCCGGCAGGACACCATGGCCGAGCTGCTGTTAGAGCGAGACACGACTGAGCCGGCGGCAATCGCGTATTTGCAGCGGCGCATTAACGCGGAGCAGGAGTTTGCAAAACAGAGCCCGGAAAATGCGGAATTCGTGGGAACAAATGTTTTTCTGCTGCAGAACAGCCTGAAGGTCTACCTGGGCCGCGAAGAGGCGCTTTCGGACAAGGCGATTTTTGCGAAGAAACAGGCCGAGGAGAAAGATCTGCGCGACCAGGTGGCCGCGAATCCGGAGTGGCAGAAGGAATATGGAGACGCGTGGGACCAGGTTTCGCACGCGGTGGATCTTGCGAAACCGGAGATGCAGAGGAGGATATTCCGACGGACCGATAGCCAGCTATTTTCATTCGCACTGCAGATTGTGCAATATGTGGCCGAAGTGAAGAAGCCGGATGGCGAACGCCTGCCGCAATATCACGAGGCGGGGTTGGATTCGCTACGCTTCCAACTGCTTTCTCCCGCGCCGATTCATCCTTCGGTCGACAAGCTTTATATGAAGACTGCACTGAATCTTACGAAGGAAAAGCTAGGCGCTAACGACGAATATCTGCAGGCGATTGTGCAGGGCGGCGACATTGACAAGACGATCGATGCGCTTGTGGACGGGACCAAACTTGGCGATGCGGCCTTCCGTAAGAGCCTGCTCGATGGAGGCGAAGCCGCGGTGGCCGCTTCCACCGATCCGATGATCATGGCCGCGCGCCGAGTGGATCCGGTGTGGCGGGCGAGCTACGTGAAATACAGAGACAACATCGCCAGCGTGTTCGACGCGGCCGGCGAGAAGCTGGGCAACGCGCGCTTTGCTGCTTACGGCAAAAACGCATATCCCGACGCGACGTTCACGCTGCGCCTGAGTTACGGCACGGTCGAGGGCTTTCCTTACAACGGAACCACCGCGCCTCCGTTCACGACGTTTTATGGACTCTACGATCGCGCGGCGAGTTTCAGTGACAAGTCGCCGTGGGATCTAACTCCGAAAGAGGAGGCGGCTCGAGACAAACTGGACCTGGCAACGCCGATGGATTTTGTGTGCACGGCGGATATCATCGGCGGCAATTCGGGCTCGCCAGTGGTGAACCGCGATGGCGAATTGGTGGGGCTGATCTTCGACGGCAACATCGAGTCACTGGCCGGCGATTTTGTATACGACGGCACAAAGAATCGCGCAGTCGCAGTTCACTCGGCCGGGATGATCGAGGCCATGCGGAAGATCTACGGCGTGGGAGCGTTGGCCGACGAACTGGAGGGGAAGCAGTAAGAGCTGGGCGAGGAATAGGCGGGATTCGACGTACAATCTAATGATGACCGGCAGACCGCGGAGAGGTGGCCGAGCGGTTGATGGCTCCGGTCTTGAAAACCGGCATACCTGAAAGGGTATCGGGGGTTCGAATCCCTCCCTCTCCGCCAGTGATTGGTGGTCCTTCGACTGCGCTCAGGATTTCGCCTGCGGGCTCCCGCTTCGCTGACGCCCGCAAAGCGGCTCAAGTTCGAATCCCTCCCTCTCCGCCATTGCATGGAGCAGCCGCTCGCTAGTCGCTCGCACTGAGATCTTGCTTCATGATCTTTTATCCGAGGTCCTTCGGCGACGTTCAGGATTTCGCCTCAAGGCTTGCGTCGCGTATGCTCCGCACGCCTTGAAGACGGCTTCGTCCCTGCCTAATTCGGGCAAATTCATTGCATCGCGATGCCCAACAGCTTCTCACCGTTCAGTTGTTTGAATGCAGCGGCTGCTTCTCGATGCCCAATCTCGGACTCATGCAGGAGTTTTGCAAACTCGGGTTCCTTGCGCAATGAGTCGAGCCATGGATCCGTGGCCATGGCCGGATAGCAAAAGTAGCCGCCCTTCACTACGCGTCGAAATAGTTCCAATGCTGAACCAACTTCACCCAAGTAAGCGAGATGCCGAGAAAGGTAGAAGAGTCCCTCAGGGTCCTGGAAATTGGAAGCCAGGATGCGGTTCACTGCGGCGATGCTCTCCTCACGATCGCCCTCGAGCAGCGCACGGCCCGCGACGATGAAATCGCGAATGCGGGTTTTGTTCTTATCTTCCAGTTCTCGCAGCAGTTTGGGCGGACATTCCTCTTCTCGCCCCAGTTCCTTAAGGGCCAGAGCCACGAGGTACGGGAGGTCTTCCACTCTCAATGTTGCAAGGTGAGCGTAATCTGCCTGCACGAACCAAGTGTGCGCAATACTAGTCTTTATCTTCGGATCGAGTTCGACGGCGCGTTTGTGAGCCGCTACCGAAGCATCGAGCAATCCGCAGTAGCGGCACGCGGTGACAAGCCCAACCATCAAGTCGGGATCCGGTGTTTGCGGGTGTTCGATGAGGCGCGTCATGGCATCACGAGCGCGGCCCCGGTCCGCATCAAGTTGCGCGAGCAGCTTGTGCGCCAGTGCCAGTTCTGGATTTAGCTCAAGCGCCCGCTGCAATGATGCCTCTGCATTTTCGAGACCGTCTGGCGTGCCGGCAGGAAGATATTTCGACATCACATGGTGAATGCGTCCCAGGCGAGCCCACGCCGGCGAATAGTCAGGATCCTCTTCCACCGAGCGCAGATAGAGATCGCGGGCGATGGACCACTGCTTGGGGTCATAGCTGAGCTGGTTGCCGCGCAGATAGAACTCATAAGCCACGGAACTAGCGGGTACGTCGCGATGGAGTGCATGATGCTCACCGGCGGTGAGCGGCAAAGCGAGCGAAGCGACGATTCGTTCGGTGAGTTCATCCTCCATGCGAAAAAGATTTCCCAGCGGCGTTTGCGCGGAGTGCGACGCGAGCAGAGTTCCGGCGATTGCATCCGTCATTTGCGTTGTCACCCTCACCTCATCGCCAGCGCGAAGCAGAGTTCCGGTCACGATTACGTCCACGTCGGTTTCAGCCGCTACGGTTTTCAGGTCGGCATCGGCTCCGAATTTTGCCGCGGCCATGCTGGAGCGCACCACCAGCTTCTTCAGGGCAGAGAGGGACGCCGTCAGGGCGTCTGGCAGGCTGAAGGCGAGAAAGTCAGTTTCCGAATCGGGCTTCAGCACGCGGAAGGGCAGGACAATGAGCCTTGTGAGCCGCTTTGTCTGCGCGGGCGCCTCGGACGTAACCGGCATGAGAAGGCGGTAGCCGCGTTTGGGCAGAGTTTCGATGAATCGCGGAGCGCCGGCTGTGTCACCGAGCGCTTCGCGAATTTGCCGGATACAGAAATTGAGCCCTTGTTCGAAATCCACGAACGTGTCGCCGCACCAGACCTGCTCGCGGATCTCTGTCCGGGTGACGACCTGGCCCCCTTTTCGTGCCAGTATCTCCAACACCTTGAAGGGCTGAGGGGGCAGTTTTACCAGGTCTCCATTGTGGCGCAACTCCCTGGGCTCGGAATGGAGCTCGAACGATCCGAAGCGGAGAATCACTGCGTCACTCATTGAATACTCATACAAATCAAAGGTCGCAAATATGGAAGGCGGGGGCAAAAAGCACTATATCTCAATACGTCAGTGGGCACAAAACGGCCAAAATCCAGACCCCGGAGGCGAACATGACAATCAGAATTGGCGATACGGCACCCGATTTTGTCGCGGAAACAACCCAGGGACAGATCACGTTCCATGAGTGGCTCGGCAGCTCATGGGGTGTTCTGTTCTCTCATCCAAAAGACTTCACCCCGGTCTGCACCACTGAGTTGGGCTATATGGCCGGGCTGCAACCGGAGTTCGAAAAGCGCAACTGCAAGATTCTCGGGCTGAGCGTCGATCCCGTTGCAAGCCACACCAAGTGGGCGGTCGACATCGAGGAGACCCAGGGGCACAAAGTGACGTACCCCATGATCGGCGATCCCGAACTCAGGATTGCAAAGCTCTACGACATGCTGCCGGCCGATGCCGGCGAAACCTCGGATGGCCGCACCGCGGCCAACAACTCCACCGTGCGCACCGTTTTTGTTGTCGGTCCGGACAAGAAGATCAAGCTTACGCTCAGCTATCCCATGAGCACCGGCCGCAACTTCGACGAAGTGCTGCGCGTGCTCGATTCCATCCAGCTCACTGCCCAGCATCAGGTCTCCACGCCGGTGAACTGGAAGCAGGGCGACGACCTCATCATCAGCGGCAGCGTTTCTGACGATGAAGCGCGTAAGAAATACCCCGACGGCTGGAATGCGCCCCGGCCTTATCTGCGCTTCATTCCCCAGGCAAACGTATCGACAGCAACGGCGTGAACCTGGTCCGCCGCGTCGCAATCGGTAAACGATGCGGCCGGTGAGTGAGTCCGCGCCTCAGCCTTTGAATTTGAATATCAACCGGCGTTTTCAATAGCGCCCCAAAACTTTCCCGAGGTGGATCGTCATGAGACTCAAAGTTGGCTCGACTGCACCGAATTTCACCGCCCAGGCGCTGGGCGGCCACACCGTGGACCTTGCTGGCCTTCGCGGCCGCACGGTCCTGCTGAAGTTCTACCGCTTCGCCACTTGTCCGGTGTGCAATCTGCATATGCATCGGTTCATCAACGAACACGATAAGCTGCTGGCTCTCGGCCTCACCACCGTCGTGCTCTATCACTCCCCAGCGGATAAGTTAGCGAACGAAAACATGGATCTGCCGCCCTTCGATCTTGTTGCCGACCCGGAAAAGCGCATCTTCAAGGCCTACGGAGTTGAAAAGGGCTGGGCGGGCATGTTCTCTTTCGCAGTAATGCGTGACTACTATCGCGCACTCAAGGCCGGCTTTAAGCCGGGGATGTTTACCAGCGACGGCGGCATCACGGGGAATCCTGCAGACTTCATTATCGATGCGGACGGCCGCATCGCCTACGCGCACTACGGCCGCCATTACGCCGATTCGCTCGATGCCGACCAGGTCGTGGAGATCCGCCGCGGCCAATCGGCAAGTTTGATCGGCGCCACTCCGCGCCCGCAACGAGCCTGAACGCAAATGCAAGATGCCCTATCCTGGCCGGGCCAGGATCTGGGATGGGGCATTCTCTGCTGCTCCCGGGCCACCGGGCTTTGACCGGCACCGTCGAGCGGGTGTCGTCGAGACCATTGAATACCTGTCCGATTCGCTCAGGGGCCGCAGCTAATACAACTCCATATGGAAAGCGGTCCCGAAATGGGCATAAATCTAATTGCCCTAGAAAATGTGGTACTTAAAGGGGCTTTGGACGGCGCCGGAAGAAACCCTACCCTGATTCGGCGCATCTTTACAGGTACTGCTGCCCCATTTGGCGGACAATTAGCTTAGCGCTGGATGTGCGGGCAACTTGAAGGTTCCTGCGACCGAATTCGTGGCAGCGGCGCTTTGTGTTGAGGTCCAGCATGCCCTTGCCTCCCCCCAATGGACGCAGACGCGTCGTAATTGAAGACGTCAACCCTCAGATTGATGCGGGACGTCATCCGGTCTGCCGGGTCATCGGGGATCGACTTATCGTCACGGCGGCCATTTTTGCAGATGGTAAAGACGAATTGGGGGCCCGGCTGCTCTTTCGCCATTCGAAGGATCGCCGGTGGTCGTTTGTGCCAATGCAGGCGAGGGGCAATGATCTTTGGAGTGGCGCGTTCACCCTGGACAAGCTCGGTGGCTGGCGCTTCACCCTTCTTGCCTGGATCGATCACTTTGCGACGTGGGCGGCTGAATTGAAGAAACGGATCGCCGCGCAAAACGACTCTGCAAATACCATAGTGACGGCAGAAACCGCGCCGAGCCTAGCTCCGGGCCTTGACGCGGGGTTGAATGTTGGATCCAAATCCAGTGCACAGGATCTGCCGCTCGCATTTCGCTCCGGAGCTGCACTAATCAAAGCGGCCGCGGGGCGGGCGGCAGCAGCACAGCGGGCGCGTGGAAATGATGCGAAACACCTGCGCGAGATGGCGCAAAGGCTCGAAAAGCTGGCGAGCGAGAATCGGCAGAACTACGAAGATCCATGCGATGAAGAACTTCTGCGGTTGATGAGGGATTACCCCGATCTGGCGAACGCTACGCGATACGAAATGGAATTGCCGGTTTCAGTTAATCGCGAGCGCGCAAGATTTTCGTCCTGGTATGAGATCTTTCCCCGGTCCGCGTCGCCAATTCCAGGCCAGCACGGGACGTTCCACGATGTCGAAAACCAGTTGCCTGAGATTGCGGCTATGGGATTTGACATCGTCTATCTGCCGCCGATCCATCCCATCGGACGGTCGTTCCGCAAGGGACCGAACAACACGACCTATGCGGGGCCGAACGCACCAGGGAGTCCGTGGGCCATTGGCGACCGCGCGGCCGTAGCAAACGCGCCGTTGGGAGCGCAGGCCACTGGAGATCATGGAGGCCACAAATCAATTCATCCGCAGCTGGGCACATTTGCCGATTTTGACAACCTGGTTGCAGCGGCAAAGTCGCAGGGCGTCGAAATTGCTTTGGACATTGCATTCCAGTGCTCACCGGATCATCCCTGGGTTACCGAACACCCCGAATGGTTTATTGTCCGGCCCGACGGATCGATTCAGTATGCTGAGAATCCGCCGAAAAAATATCAGGATATTTATCCGCTGAATTTTGAGTCATCCGATTGGCGCGGACTGTGGGAGGAGCTCTATTCAGTCTTTGAGTTTTGGGTTCATCGTGGCGTGCGCGTTTTTCGCGTCGACAACCCCCACACGAAGGCGCTGCCTTTCTGGGATTGGTGCCTGAACTCTTTGCGGACGAATTATCCCGACATTATTTTCCTTGCCGAGGCGTTTACGCGGCCACGCGTGATGTACGGCCTGGCCAAGCGCGGTTTCACGCAATCGTACACATACTTTACTTGGCGCAACTCGAAGGTCGAGCTGCAAGACTATCTGGAAGAGCTGACGCGGCCGCCGGTGAGCGAGTTCTTTCAACCGAATTTCTGGCCGAATACACCCGACATACTGCATAAGACATTGCAGGAGGGCGGGAGACCGGCGTTTATGCAGCGTTTGATTCTTGCAGCCACTCTAAGTTCGAGTTATGGCATCTACGGCCCGGCGTACGAGCTTGTAGAGAATACTCCGGCCCGGCCGGAAAACGATAGAGCCGAGTCAGAGGAGTATCTCGACAGTGAAAAATATGAAATCCGGCAGCGCAACCGCAACGCGCCGAACTCGCTTGTGCCACTGATTACCAGTCTCAATCGAATTCGTCACGCGAATCGAGCGCTGCAATCGAATGTTTCGCTGCATTTCCACCCGGTGGATAACCCGCAGTTGATTTGCTATTCAAAGTCAACGCCGGACTTTGACAACACCATTCTCGTGGTGGTGAATCTGGATTCATTTAACGAGCAGACCGGCTGGACTAGTCTCGATCTTGACCAGATCGGCTGCTCCGCAACTGAAAGCTTTTTCGTTGAAGACTTGCTGAACGATGCCCGATACACATGGAGTGAGCGCAATTATGTGGCTCTGCGGCCAGGCGTTCAACCGGCACACATATTTCATGTAAGCCGAATCCAATAATGGCGTCCTTATTGATGTTTTCCGGGAGAGTGAAAGCGTGAAGAAGATCGCAAGCGCATCGGATCCTCTCTGGTACAAGGACGCGATTATTTATGAGCTGCACGTTCGCGCATTTGCGGATTCGAATAACGACGGCATCGGCGATTTCCCTGGCCTGATGACGCGTCTCGACTACTTGAAGGACTTGGGAATCACGTGCATCTGGCTCCTGCCCTTCTTCCCGTCGCCGTTGCGCGACGATGGATACGACATATCGAATTACACCGACGTTAATCCGTCGTATGGGACTCTGGCCGACTTCAAGGCGTTCCTCGATGCTGCTCATCACCGCGGCATGCAGGTAATGATCGAACTGGTGGTGAATCACACAAGCGATCAACATCCATGGTTTAAAACAGCGCGTCAGGCTCCGGTGGGTTCGGCCGAACGCGAAATGTACGTGTGGTCCGACACCGACCAAAAGTACAAGGACGCGCGCATCATTTTCACGGATACTGAGAAGTCGAATTGGACCTGGGACGAGGCTGCGAAAGCTTATTATTGGCATCGATTCTTCTCGCACCAGCCGGACCTCAATTTCGACAGCCCGCTGGTGATGGACGAGGTGCTAAAGGCCATGCGCTTCTGGCTCGATATGGGCGTCGACGCGCTTCGCCTGGATGCCATCCCTTACCTTTGCGAACGCGATGGAACCTCATGCGAAAACCTGCCTGAAACTCATGCAGCGATAAAAACTTTACGTTCAGCAATTGATGCGGGCTATGCCAATCGACTGATTCTTGCTGAAGCCAATCAGTGGCCTGCCGATGTGCGCCCCTATTTTGGCGACGGCGACGAGTGCCATATGGCGTTCCATTTTCCACTCATGCCGCGCATCTACATGGCGCTTCGCCAGGAAGACCGGCTGCCCATCACCGACATCATGGCGCAGACTCCGCCGATTCCTGACAATTGCCAGTGGGGGCTCTTCCTACGCAATCACGACGAGCTGACGCTTGAGATGGTGACCGATGACGAGCGCGACTATATGTACTTCGCCTATTCGGCCGACCCGCGCATGCGAATCAACGTCGGTATTCGGCGCAGGCTGGCTCCTCTTGTCGACAACAATCGCCGGCGCATTGAGCTATTGAATTCGCTGCTGCTCAGCTTCCCCGGCACCCCGATTCTCTACTACGGCGATGAAATCGGGATGGGAGATAACATTTATCTCGGCGACCGCAATGGTGTTCGCACTCCGATGCAATGGACGTCGGATCGAAATGCAGGATTTTCAAAGTGCGATCCCGCGCGACTTTATCTGCCGGTAGTCATGGATCCCATTTACGGCTATCCGGTGGTTAACGTCGAAGCGCAACTGGTCGATCAGTCGAGCCTTCTGCATTGGACGCGCAACATGATTGCGCTGCGAAAACTGTTTCAGGTATTTGGCCGCGGAACACTGACGTTCCTTAATCCATCAAACCGCAAGATACTTGCTTACCTTCGCGAACTGGAGCAGAGCGATGGGTTCCGTGAAACGGTGCTCTGCGTCGCCAATCTGAGCCGATTTGCGCAGCCGGTTACGCTCGATCTCACAAACTACGCTGGCTATGAGCCCGTGGAAATGCTGGGGTACGTTCGGTTTCCCACCATCACACGCGAGCCCTATTCGCTCACTTTGGCGCCGTATTCGTTTATCTGGCTCGAATTGCAAGCGGCTACTGCGGTGGAGGAGATGCCTTCCGATGTTGATGTGCTTACTCGCGAGTCTTTGCGGGAGGGTGAAAACGCCATCCAGCCGGTCTTCGCGAATGGATGGGCGGAGTTTGTTGGCGGCGGTGGTTCCGCGATTCTGGAGCCCGCTCTGATTGACTGGCTGCCGCGCAAGCGATGGTTCGGCGCCAAGACGCACAAGATCGAATCGGTGCGTGTCCGAAACTGGGTGGAATTTGCGTCGAGCGCGGATGCGGCGGACCGCTCGACGAATGGAGCATCGGAATCGGCAACCATTCCAAGCGCACTCTTCTTCTTTGACGTGACCTATTTCGATGGCTCGCCGGATGTCTATCAAGTTCCTCTCGCTGTGAGCACTGGCGCCGCTCTCGACGAAATTGCCGCCCATCAACCCGAGAGCATCATCGCAAAATTGACTACGAGCGCAAAGCCCGCAATTCTGCACGATGCAACCGTGAGCGAAGAGTTTCAGCATGAGCTCCTGAGCTTGATCGCTCGCGACGCGACATTGCCAATTCTCGAAACTGCAATGAAAGCGGGGGCCGCGGAAGAGGCCTTCAATAATCCGGTGGCTATGGCGCATCCGGTGTCGATGGCGGTTGAGGTCCAGCCTGTAGCAGTGGGCGCCGCGGTCACGCCGGCTCCTCTCAGCGCCCAGCCTGGGGACACAGCCACTTCGCCACGAACCGAAATTCCAGCCGCCCAGTCAGGAGAGACTTCCAGATTCCAGCCGCGCGAGTCGCCTTCCGCAGGCGAATTGTTTCGTGATGGCAGCCGGCTCGATGCACGTTCTTCCAACGCGTTTCCGCCGGTGCTCGCGGCTCAGCGGCTGCCCTCGCACGTTGGCTCCGCGGAGCAATCGAACACGTCCATCATTTATGGTAAGCAGCTGTTTCTCAAAATCTACCGGAGATTGCAGCCGGAGGAAAATCCGGATGTCGAAGTCGGACGTTTTCTAACCGAAGTAGCCCACTTCAACAGAATCCCACCCTTCCTCGGCGAGATATCGATCAATTCCGGCAGCGCTGCGAAGACGACAGTGGCGCTGCTTCAGGGGCTGGTTCCGAATCAGGGCGATGGTTGGCAATGGTATCTTGACGAGCTTTCCGGCTGGCTCCCCGCAGCGATACAGCTCTCGGCTCCCCCGCATTTCATCGCGCCGAGCTGGCAGAGCGGGCGCGAGGAGATTCCAGAGGCACTCGAGCCGGCTCGATCGACGCTCGATGCGGCAGCACTGTTGGGCGAGCGTACCGCTGAGCTGCACCTGGCGCTTTCGAGCAGCTCTGCGCTCCCCGCGTTTATTCCCGAGCCCCTCACGGGAGAAGATCTGGCCCATGACGTTGAACGAATTGAGTCGCAGATCAAGACAGCATTCGAGGCTCTCAAATTGTCTTTTTCCAAGTTGGACGATGCCACTTCCGATCAGGCAGGCTTGCTACTATCGCGCCGGGCCGAGCTCGTTCAGCGGGCGCGTTCGATTCAAGCCGTCGTTTCAGCCGGACAGCGCATCCGAATCCACGGCGACTATCACCTGGGCCAGACACTGCGCGTCGCGGCAACGAGTAGCATTTCTGTTGCAGGAAAAAATCAAAAGGAGGACTTCATCGTCATCGATTTTGAAGGAGAGCCGGCGCGACCAATTGAAGAACGGCGAAGAAAACAGTCGCCGTTGAAGGACGTCGTTGGCATGATGCGCTCGTTTGCGTATGCCGCGTTTTCTGCAGTCGATCGCTTCAAGGCAGGCGAGGGTCACGAACGCGCGACTGATCGTACAGCCATCGTTGAATGGGCTCAGGCTTGGCAAGCTGCGGCGACCTCGCAGTTTCTTTGGTCTTACCGGGAAGGCATAGCGGCGAAGCCAGAGCTTTTGCCGCCGCCAGCAGAAGCCCAGATTCTTCTCGACGCGTACCTGCTTGAAAAGGCTTTATACGAATTGCTCTATGAGCTGGATAACCGGCCCTCATGGGTTTGGATTCCACTGAATAGCATTCTGGCTTTGTAAGGATCTAGGTAAGGAACTAGGGCGAGAAGTTATTGCCAGCGGCCGAATTTAATTGCTTGAGGATCTTTCCGGAGAACGATGGCAACTGCGAGTTCAATTCCCGAAAACACTGTGGCCACAGACAACACTGCGGCCGATCTGCTTGTGCTCGTCACGGCCATGGCACCTGAACATTTCAAGGGGGTTCTGGCGAACCTTGAGGGTGCATTTACTCCCGGTAGTTATGTGGTTGCCACGCAAAACGAATTGCCTGCGAATATTCCTTCGAGTCTGCACATCGTTGCGACGCCGCAATCAAGCGCGGCCTGGTCCCTTAAGCCGATCGATTTTGTAAACGCGGCGCAGTCTGGCCGCGAGCACGGGGCAAAGGCTTTTCTAATTCTCGGGCCCGAATCCGATTCGCTCAGCCCCCTGGCGCTGCGCAGCCTCGCCGATGCCGTTCTGAAGCAGTCGATCGATCTGGTTGTTCCGCATTATTCGCTTCCCTCTCATGCCGGACTCATCAACTCTGCCATTTTGTATCCGCTAACGCGCGCTGTCTTTGCTTCGCGTGTTCGATTTCCACTCTCCATCGATCTTGGTATGTCGCTGAGGATGGCAGAGCGGCTTGCCGGTGTAGCAGAACCAATTTCCGCGGCCAGCCAGGCCGACGCTCTGCTATGGCCGGTGAATGAAGCGGTTGCATCGGGTTTCATCGCGGATGAAGTCGATGTAGGATCGCGCGCCATGCCCCAACCCTCCGATCCCGACATCAATTCAATTCTCGCTTTGGTGACTGGTTCGCTCTTCACCGATATCGAGACGAAAGCCGCACTATGGCAGCGGCCTCGCAAGCCTCCACTGATCCGCCGCCCGATGGTTGATGTGGGCATGAGCGACTCAAGCACCGATGTAGCGCGCATGGTTTCCGCATTTCAACTGGCCAACGCGAATCTACAGGAGGTTTGGTCGCTTGTACTGCCACCCAATTCTCTGCTCACGCTCAGGCGTTGCTCCGTCCTTGATGCTTTTGCCTTTCGTATGCCCGACAATCTGTGGGCGCGGATTGTCTATGACTTTCTTATTGCTTTCCGGCTACGCACCATCAACCGCAGCCACCTTTTGGGAGCGCTGATCCCGCTGTATCTCGCGTGGGTCGCCGGTCACATCAACGTAATAGCTTCGGGAACTTCGGCAGAGCGCCACATTGAAGCAGTTGCCGCGGCCTTCGAAGCAGACAAACCCTATCTGGTGGCGCGCTGGCGCTGGCCGGATCGATTCAACTCGTGATCACTCTCCGCGCCGAAGGCATAATGTCAGCCCGGCGTGTTGGTGAGGAGGAAATCCAATGCAGAACCTGATCAATAACACGATGCAACAAGCAACTGGAAACCCGATATCTCAGGTGTACAGTGAAAACGTATCGATCTCGCATCACATGTCTGAAGCCTTGCGTGAGTCATTTTACCGGGTGCTCACATTGCTCATCGCCGTGCTGCCCGGAATCCTTGCGTTCGTTGTTGCGCTGTTGGTATTCGCAGCAGCTGGAATGCTGATCTCCTGGGTGTTGCGTCGTTGTCTCACCTGGGCAAAGTTCGACCTCCGCATCGCCCGAAAGAGCGGGACCGATTGGGCTCCGGCGAGCTCGCCAACCGAAATCGCCGCCCGGGGCTCATTCTGGATCTGCATTTTGCTCGGTCTCGTTATCGGTGTCTCTGCCTTCGATGAGTCGTATGCTTCGGGCGCGGCGTTGCCCATCTCTTTGTTGCCCTATCTCACTCACGCCATCGGCGCGGCTCTATTGCTTGTCGGGGGCATCCTAGTTGCCAGATTTCTTGCCCGCTCCGTCCTCATCAGCGCTGTAAACGCTCAGTTGCAATACGCAAGAGTACTATCTCTCGGCGTAAAGTGGCTGGTTCTTGTGCTGACCGCTGCCATGGTGCTCGACCATTTACAGGTAGGAGAAAATATCGTCGATTTGGCATTCGGAATTCTGTTCGGCGGGATCGTTCTTACCCTTGCTCTTGCGATAGGGCTCGGCTCGCGCGAGCTTGTGAGCCGTTCTCTCGAGAGCCACGTAGAGCACACCGGAGAGCGGCCCCCCATTCCGGACGAAGCCTCAACTGCGAGCCAGCAAATCAGGCATTTCTAGAAGGGCGCTCACTCACCACCGCGACGGAATCGGGCGGCAGAACCACCTTGCTCTGGCTTATCTCGATAGAGCTTGATGACGCAAGAACGACACGGCTGTTTTCTGACTCGAGAAAAGCTTGTTCCCGATCGCCAAGATTGCAGATGACCGCGATCGTCCCGCGTTCCATACGCAACCACTTTGCCTGCTCATCTAGGGTGACCTGCACTTTTCCTGCGGTTCCGTCGTTGAGGCATGGCGTGGCGCGGCGAAACCGAATCAGCGCCTGGTACCAAGCCAGCATTTCGGCGTGATCGCCTGCGCTCACCTCTTGCCAGCGCAGCTTCGAAGCGGCAAAGGTGGCGGGATCTTCAGGATCGGGAATCAAATCAGGATCCCAGCCGAATGCCGCGAACTCCTTCTTCCTACCTGCGGAAACAGCACGCGCCAACTCGGGGTCACGGTGATCGGCGAAGTACAGAAAGGGAGTTGAGGCCGCCCATTCTTCTCCCTGAAACACCATCGGGACGAATGGGCTCAGTAAGTACAGCGCAGCCGCTATCTTTGCGCGCTTGAGGCCTGCGGTGTGACTTATGCGGTCGCCCACTGCGCGGTTGCCAACCTGGTCGTGGTTTTGAATGTAACCAAGAAAGCGATGCTGCGACAGCGCGTATGTGGGGCGGCCATGGATGCGGCGCCGATAGCGCGAGTAGATGCCGTCATACACGAAGGTCTGCTCGAGCGCTTTGGCAAGCTGTTCAAGCGTGCCGAAGTCCGCATAGTAGCCTTGCCTCTGCTTCGGGTTCAGGACGGTAAAAAGAGCATGATGAAAGTCGTCGCTCCACTGGGCATCGATGCCCAGGCCGCCGGCTTCGAGCGATGTCACAACGCGAGGGTCGTTCAGATCGCTCTCGGCAATCAACACAAGCCTTCGTGCGAGAGCCGCCTGCAGAGCTTCGACTTCGGTTGCCAGTTGCTCAAGAAAGTGAATGGCGGAGCGATCGACGAAAGCGTGCACAGCGTCGATGCGCAATCCATCGATGTGGTAGTCGCGCAACCACATCAGCGCGTTGTCCACGAAGAACCGGCGCACTTCAGCGGACCCTGCGTCTTCAAGATTTACCGCGCCGCCCCATGGCGTCTGATGCGACGGAACAATGTACGGACCGAATTTTCCGGTGTAATTGCCGCTCGGCCCAAAGTGGTTGTACACCACGTCGAGCAGCACGGCGAGCCCGGCTCGATGCGCCGCATTCACAAATCGCTTCAGTCCGTCCGGCCCTCCGTAAGGCTCATGAACCGCGTAGAGCGCCACGCCGTCGTAGCCCCAGCCGTGGTCCCCTTCGAAAGCATTCACGGGCATCAACTCGACGTGCGTTATGCCCAGCTCGGCCAAGTAAGCGAGCTTGTCGACCGCGGCGTCGAATGTGCCCTCCGGAGTGAAGGTTCCGATGTGCAGCTCATAGATGATCGCGCTTGCGAGCGGTGGCCCCTGAAAATCCGCATCATTCCACTCGTAGGCCGTTTGATCGTAGATGCGCGATGGCGCGTGCACGCCATTCGGCTGACCTTCAGACCGCGGGTCGGGATAGGGGTGGGGATCGTCGTCGAGTAGAAAGCCGTAGTCCGTTCCCGGCCCTGCATTTTCAACCCGGCAGCCCCACCAATCGCGATCGTTAGGCCCTTCCATGGCATATTGAACGCCGCCAGCTTCGACTGACACGTGTCGGGCGAACGGAGCCCACACTTTAAATCGATGCATCCGGCCCTCCGTCGCGCACCAACAGCACGACTGGAAATTTGCGAAACAATTGTTGCGCGCGCGTGTTTCCGCCATTCACTTTCTCCCCGGTGAAAATGTTGCTCCAGGTTCCCGGCGGCAACTCGACAGTCGTTGAGCTAAAGCCGCCGCCGAGCTTGACATTCCATCGCGGGACCAGGACCGCAACCGAACTCCCCCGGGAAAATGCGATCAGATGCGCCTGCTTCGGGCCATGTACCGGGAGCGGAGCGTATGCGGCTTCTCTGCCAAACCATTCAGGTTTTCCGCGACGCAAGTGCAGCGCTTTGTAAAGGACCCACAGCTTCGGCATTCCGCTATCCATCCGGCTCATGATCTCTTCGATGCTCATGCCTGCTTCAAGTTCCGCAAGCATTGCCTTTCTCGATTGATAATCGATTGGCCCGCGATTGTCTGGATCAACCAAATGCAAATCCCAGATTTCGCTACCTTGGTATGTGTCCGGAACGCCTGGAGAAGTGCATTTGAGAAGGGTTTGGGTCAGGCTGTTTATTCGTCCGGGCAACAGCACCTTGGCTACGAATGCTTCGAGCTCCGAAACGAATTCATTTGAAGCCAGGATTCGTTCGATAAATAGCTTCAGTGCATCCTCGAATTCTTGATTCGGTTGTGTCCAACTCGTCTGCTCCTTGGCTTCCCGAGCGGCTTTTTCCATAAACGCCGTAATGCGTTCGAGCGAAATTGGCCACGCGCCGATCAACGTCTGGTAAAGAAAGTATTCGGTATTGCGATCGGGAAAGTTTCCGGTCTTGAATTGCTGGTTCCTTCGCGACCAGCGGTGCAGCGTCGCGCGCCAGTTCCCGGGAATTTCAGTCAGCACTGCCAATCGTGCACGCACGTCTTCCGATCGCTTGGTGTCGTGTGTTGAAAGAGTGTTCATTGTTTGCGGATGTTCAGCCTGCATCCGCGTGCAGCGCGAGTGGAACTCATCGAGGGTGGTTCCGTTGCGTTCCGGCGCGCCGCCCACTTCGTTGAGTCCGATCATCCGGTTGTAGCAATAGAATGCGGTGTCCTCCAGGCCTTTGGCCATTACGGCGGATGTGAACTGCTGGAAGCGAAGCAGGAACTCAGTCTCAAGTGTGCCGCGCGCGCGTAATGCAAGCACATCGCAAATGAAGTCGAAAAGATCAGGAGCAAGATCGGATCTTTGTGTCTTTGCGATACCGACCGCATTCGAGATCTGCCTTATGTCTTCTTCTGCAACCTCGTCGCGCACCGGCGCAACGTAAGTTCTGTAAACGGAGAAGCTCGCGGCAACTTCGCGAATGGCTCGCCTTATCTCGGCGCGAGTGTAATCGCGGCGATCGCGATTGTTCTCGCAAATCTCAACAAACAGTTGCGCCAGCCGGTTGATATCGCTGCCTAAAGCCTCATGTTGAACGTTCAGCTTCTTGGCGTGCACCATTGAATTGAATTGAAGCAATTCCCCGGTGAAATTCGAGTAAACCTCCGTTAACTCATTCAATCCTTCGCCATAAACAAGAAGACCGTTACATACATTCAGAAAGTCGTAGCCTGTGGTGCCGTCGATAGGCCAGCCGATCCGTAAGGATTCTTCCGGCTGCAGAATTTTTTCCGCGACAATCCAGGCCTGAGGCGCGCCAGCACGCAGCCGCTCGAAATAAAGTTGGGGATCTCGCAATCCGTCTGGATGATCGACTCGCACCCCATCGAGAATGCCCTTCCTTAACCACTCCATTATCCGAAAGTGAGTTTCGGCGAAGACCCGTGGCCGCTCGACTCGCATACCAATCAGCGTGTTGACGTCGAAGAAGCGGCGATATCCAAGCTCCTGGTCGGCTGTTCGCCAATACGCCAATCGATAATTCTGCAAATTGAGCAACGAATCCAGCGCGTCGATGTTTGCGTTCAACTGATCGACGGCTCGCGTAATCGCGGCTGACACCTCCGGTTGTTCGGTAGTGGCACGCTCCAAAAGCTCGTAGAGAATGGTTTTATCGCGATGGCGCGCGGTTAGCACCTCCTCTTCGGTTGAGTCAGGCGAGGGGAGCCGTGCAAGACTATCGGCGATGAATCCCAGGATGGGTGCGTTCATATTCCTGGCGGCCATGCTGAGCGGAGTCGCCAGCGAACGCGGCGCCAGAGGGAAGCGATTATCGAAGTAGCGCAGCTGAAACGAATGGCCGTCATAGTTGATTTTGATTTCGCCGGCGCTCAAGACTCGACCATATTGATCGCCCAGCACAGGAATCAGCACCTTGTTCTGAAGCTTCACTTCGGCAGAGTTCCAATCGATATCGAACCACGCAGCGAATCGGCTGGATGGCCCGTTTTCCAGCACGTCCCACCAGTAGGCGTTCTCCTGCCCTGCAGCCATATGGTTGGGGACGATATCGAGCACCTGGCCCATATCGAGGGCTTCGAGGGCGCTTGAGAATCTTGCCTGCCCTTCCTCGCCGCCCAGCTCGGCGTTCACTGCCTGCGGGTCTACGACATCGTATCCATGCATGCTTCCCGCGGCCGCCTGGAGGTAGGGTGAACAGTAGATATGCGAAATCCCCAGACCCTTGAGGTATCCCGCGACCCTCGCGGCATCATCGAAGTTGAACGAACTGTGAAGCTGGAGTCGATAGGAAGACGAAGGGGATCTTGGCATAGTCGGCTTTCAACAAACTCGGCGCGGTGACGGCGCTGCGGCTTCGGGGACCCCGTTCATCCTCTCCTCGCGGCCGATTGCCCGAGGCAGAGTGGAGACACGAGCGAGTAGGAATCGGAATGCGCCGCGAACTAACGATTGCGGCCCACTCTACAGTGGTTAGATGATCTGAAAGGCGAGGCAGGATGCTCCAGAGAGCATAAGCCGAATTTCCAGGAATGATCTCTTAAAACCGGCTACCCTGATCGACTTCTAATCTCAGCCGCTAATCGCTGAGCTTACCAAAAATAGACGGCTTCGACTTTCGGTGTCCCCGGTTCGCCATCGATAATCTGCGTGCTAAGGACTACCTCGACGTTCTTCGTCTTCGCCGATGGCCGCTGATCACGCACAGCCTTTAGCAAATCGGGGTCGGTGAGGAACTCGCCCGCGGCGATCGTGCCCCCACGGCCGATTCCGGCCGCGACCAGCGTGGGCTCGCCGGTGGTGTCATCAGTGAATCGCGCGACAATTGCAAAATCGCGATAATTATTGGTGGCGATTTGCTGCCCGCGGTCAACGACCCACCTAGCCTGGTTCTGTTGCGAACCGTCAACGATGCTGAACATTGTCATGTCAGGGTTATTGGCGAAGTGATACCGAAGCGGCCGCAGCATCCGAAGCGTCCAGGCGTTGTCGAATGCCCCGATGATGACCGACGGTCCGTTTCGCAGGTCCGTGAGGTTGGTCGCATTCTCCCCGCGGATCGAATAGGCTTTTCCGGCGGTCTCGACCACATTGGCTATCTTGATGATGGTGCCGAGGTCGTCGATCACAACTGCGGTCAGGTTATCTTTCAGCGTCACCTGCCGTTCCGGATCACCAGCATCCCGAAGTGAAATCGCAGTGTATTGCGTTTGGTCAGCGACACAGAAGAGTACCGGCTGCGGCGAGCTCAGAATCGGGTCCCAGAACTCTGCGAAGGCCGACCGCTGACTCTGCCTCCAGACAAGGAACGCTCCGGTGATGCCGAGCAGCGCGATAAGGATGATTGCAGCGAATCTCCATTGGAAGCGCCTGGTATTTGGGGACGAAGATTGCGATTGCGAGGCCGCAACAGAGACTACCGGGCTTGCGACGTCCCGCGGTTCGGTTTGAGAGGTCCTTGGGAAGTGGAACTGAGGAACGTATGATCCAGGCGGCAGCGAGAGCTTGAGCTCATCTTGATGGCCGAGTTCCTGATAATACTGCGCAATGCGCTTCCGTATCTCGCCGGCGGTCACCCGGACGATTGGGTCGGCCGCCGTATCGTAATCGGCGTCCTTTCCGAAGACCTCAATGCCGAGTGTGCGCTCCTTGAGCAGATCCGCCTGACCGTTGACGGTTGCGCTGACAATAAATCGGAGGAATGCAGGGAACCGGCGGCTGTTGCTGAAATGCGAATTGGCAAGCAATCGCTCGAGTTGCGCTTCGATTGCGCGCCTCTCCTCTTCTGTGAAGGTCTCGCGAGCTTCCGTAGCTTCAGAGAAGATTGCCATAGGCGCAGATGGGGAGATTATACCCCGCTTCCCAATGTAAAAGACGCGCCAACTTTCGATTCGATAAACTGCCGCGTCTACTATAACTTGCGGCCGTTTTTTGCCGGTAAAGACCCTGAAGGCCTGCCGCAGGTCACTGACGCGGATTCCGCGTGAAGCCTATAACGGCTGCGGTTCTAAAGTAGCTTTCCAGTGCTCCGTCAACAAGCCTTTGGGCGAACGGCAATTCGACAGGAAGACGATCTGGATTGTGGGATGGAGGCTGTGAAAATGATGCAGTTAAGAAAAGAAGGAACATTGGGATGCTGCCTGGCGATTCTGGGACTGGCATTTCTATTGCTTAGTCCCAATGGAACACAGGCGCAGGTAGGAAGCGCTGCACTGAGCGGGATTGTGCAGGACACAACAGGAGCCGTAGTGCCTGGCGCCGCTGCAACTCTGACGAACCAGGTCAATGGTGAGCGGCGGAGCACGACAAGCAGCGGAGATGGAATCTTCACATTCTCAGCGGTCCCAAGCGCCTTCCATGCGACCGCTAGAATTTGCGATCGGGCTTTTGCATTTCATCCAGGAACCCGATCGAAATCGAAATAAGCGAGATTCATGTTTCCGTTCGTTATTATGCGAACGGTGAGAACATTCCTCCCTTTATTGAGGCGAAACATGAAGAAATTCGTGGCCAAATTCCAATGATGCCATTGACGCCAAGCCACGGGGTCTGCCGAGTCATATGTTGTTGGGACCTGCAGGGATTCTGTGGCGTCCTTTCCATTTACATCGACTGATATTGTTGCGCCGCGATTCGAGGTGTAGAGAAAATCGGCAGAGTAAGTTCCTGCGTGCGCCACGTAGACAGTTATGTTGAACCACTCTCCGGGCTCGGTCCAGCCGACATAAGGCATATCTCGCGGAGGGACAATCTTGTCGAAAGGGTTGTCGTCAATCGGAACCGGCTTCCGCTCGAACTTCGTGTATGAAGTATCCACGCCCTCGTGGATGCGGAATTCATTAAGGTAAGTTCCATCGGCCGGATTTAGTTCGCCGCTGCCGTGATTCTGCGGGTCGGTATCGTGATAGGCGAGTCCTTCGCCGCCCAGGTCGTAATAGGCGCAAAACACGCGCCCCGGAATCTTCTGCGGACCGTCTTGATAGTGACTGTCGCGATAGGGCAAGCCCTTGTACTGGCTCAGAAATGACTGGGAAAATGCATTTGCCGCCAACATCGATGCGGCAATTAAAGACAGAGACAGGACTCTCCGGCTCATCTCCAACCCCTTCCAGTGGCGATCAACTTACCCGGAAAAGCTCTATCCCATTCGCCTTTCCGAGATTGCGCGAGTACTGCTTGTCCGTCCCGTTGTTCCAGTGTTCATAAACACCCAGGCTGCGGCATTTGATGCCGTCACCTTCAGGGTCGTAGAACGTTTTTGAGGGTGGATCATTCGCCAGGGCGGCCTCGCGCAGGTAGTTGTCGGCATTCCTAACGTCCACGAGATCAGGCCACTCTGAAGTCAGGAAATCGAAGCCGACGGAATCGATCGCAACGCCGTCAAACGACATGAAAATGCTGCTCGGCCACGCATCGTTGAAAGGGGCCATCTTCCATTTGGTTTGTGGCGGACCATCCGCGTTGGTGCTTCCATAGAGCCCATCAATAATAAAGAGGATGGTTTTCTCACCGAGGTCCTTGTGGCCGAGGAAATCTACGAATGCCGAGTACGCCGGCGCGCCGTCACGGTTGTGAGCGAAACCATCGTGTGCATTCTTGTGCCAGTCAGGATTGATACTTGTGGCGCCGAACAGGTTTTTGGCGCAAAGCGTGACACCGGATGAGACGTGTCCTTTCAGCAACGCTGCATCGATCAGGTAAGTGGCTTCCGTGACTGTGGTATCGAGACCCTTAGCGTTGCGACTGGTAATGGAGAAGGGGATTGCGTTCGGCTTAAACTCAGCCATCACTCGACCGTTGCCGCCGATATGATCCACGCATATGACCGCCGGAAATTCGGAATGAATCTTGTCGTATAGATTGCCCGGGATGAAGCGGCTGGAATCAAAGATGGTGATCGACGATTGCGGCACTTTTCCGGGACCGGTTAGCTGCCGGACGAGCGAAAGGATCAAGTGGGGCGATGAGTTCAGACGGTCGATCGTACCGTGATCTACCGTGTTGTTCAGGTTCGGCTTGATTGCGACCTTCTCGCCGGCCTTATATCCGACGTTACCGCGGCCGTGAGTGCGATTGAAGTGGTGAAAGATTGCGTTCCACGCCTGGGCATCGCTTTTCTGATTCGTAAGCCCACGGATTGAGTGAGAGACCATGCCGTCAATCGCAGCCTGGTTGTTGTTTGCATCTGCCCACCAGGAACCAGTTCCATCCCAAGACACAGCGTTCGGATCGTGCGCCCAGGTAACTCGGCCGGGAACCACGCCTCGCGGAATGCCCAATGGAGAAAGCTGGGGGTCGAAAAGGGACGGTCGCATGCCGCTTGCGGCTGCAATAGAAAAGGCGAATTGCCGGCGGGTCATTTCCATATTCTTGGCTAATCCTCCGTCTATCAATCATAGTAGGACGCCTATCTCATTTAGGTGAGCCCGGGCCGATTCTTCCCCGCGTCCGGGCGGCAATGCCTCGGGGTAGATTCGGGTCCTCATCTGACAGGAGGCGCAATGCAGAAAGGCTACGCCCGAGGCGCGTTTACCGAAAGAGAGCGAATGCCACGATGCTAACGGCGACTGCATCTTCAAGCAGAGCAGCAGGCAAATCACGCCCGAATGCTTCTGCTAGAAGACCTCTCGCCTTAGCTCCTCCGAATGTTCCGGCCACAGCTCCGATAACTGCCGCCACCAAGCCAACGATCATTGCAGCGCCAGATAGCCCGATCGCGAGACCGCACAGGGCGCTCGTCACGATTCTGGTAATGAACCCGGGAGGAGATAATCGGCTCGGAGTCCTGGGAAGCTTGTCGTTGATCAGCTCCGCAATCGCCAAGATGGTCAAGATGTACGGGGTGAAAGCGTAGCTGAGGAAAGCGAGCCAAGTGTGGTCTAAAGGCAAGATTCCGGCGTGGGCGGCCCAACTGACAGCGGCAAGTCCAATCATTGATCGCAGCCCGGAAGCGATGCCGATGAGAAATGCGTTGATGAAGATCAACATGAAAACTCCTGGAAGTTCATCCGAGTGTTAATGAGTTGTTAATAAGATCGTCAGATCGTGAGGATAGGCCTCCCGAGGGGGTCGTCCTCTACCAAATAGCGTAGAGCATCCGCCGCTTGTGCCAATGGAAAGATGCCGGATGCGATTTGCGAAATCTTTTGCGAGACCCTGGGCGCACGATTTCAGCGCCAAAATGCACGAAAAGGAATATCAGAGCTGTTGAGCAACGTGGTGACCAAGAATTGCTAGTTTCTGTTCAGGGGTAATCTTCCGGTAACCCGTCGCGCCTGATTTTTCCGTTTTATTGAAGAATTGTCTGATCTCTCCTAATTATTGAAGAATTCTTGACTCGGTTTGAATGCGTGGTTATGATTCAACCACGCCTGCGACAATCCCCTGGTCGTGTTCGTTAGCGGCAAATCAAGGATTTCTGCTTTTATGACCCTGCTCAGCAGGGCTCACGATTTTCCGTGCGGGAGCTCCCCTTATATATGAGCTCCGGAAGGTAGATTATGCGTCTCGCAGGCCGACTCACTCCTTTCCAGAAACCCGCCGACACGAACTCGAACTTTCAACTCGAAACTTCACGCGGGCGTGCTGCGCTGGCGCGAGGCGTTGCCCGCATCGGGGTAGCGTTAGTGCTGCTCGCCGTTCTTTGTGCCCATCGCGGCGCCGCACAAGCCTGTCCAACTTCCCCGAGCTATTCGCCGGATTTCTCTGCGAACCAGAATTGTCTTGCGCTGTTCGGCAACGGCTTCAACAGCTCCGCTGTCCCTGCGAGTTTCCAACCGGGAGGCGCGGGCACGCTACTGCAGATCACCCCAAACAGCACGCAGCAGAGAGGGTATGCGTGGTACAAAACCCCGCAACCTGTGGGCAACTCCTTTTCGACCACCTTTACATTTCAGTTGACGGGCGGGAGCAATCCCCCCGCCGACGGCATCGCGTTCGTGATCCAGAATTCCTCCACCGGAGCGAGCACCGTGGGACCAACAGGCTCCGATGGCTGCGGGCTCGGCTTCGGCGACGATCCTTCGGGTGCGGGGAATGTTTGCGTGAATGCCACTGGCGGCATCACCAACAGCGTGGCCGTGGGGTTCAAGATCTCTAACAACGGTGATGGTCTTCCGGGTCCTGACAGCGTTTTCATTGCGAGCAATGGGACAGGCGCGAACTGCGTCGACACTGTCAACCCCAATTGCGTAATCGCGGAGAACGATCTTAGTGGCACAGATGCCACACCGAATAGCTTTGGCTGTGAGGGGTCGGGCATCTGCATGGCCGACGGAAATGTGCATACGGTGACGATCACTTACGCGCTGCTACCGACCGCTACGGAGTCGGCGTGCTTTGCGCCCGCATCAAATGCCCCATTGCCGTGCCTGGATGTGATTGTCGATGGCATCGATCTGTTTCCGACAGGCGTGCCGTTCAATATGACTTCAATTGGTTTGACGAACAACACGGCATTTGTCGGTTTCACCGGCGCGACGGGCGGCAGCGTTGAAAACAACGACATTCTGAGCTGGACTTTTACGCCGCAGAGTTTTGGCGACATTAACGTGTGTCCGTCGGGGGCGACCACGCCGGCGCCATGCAGCAACACCATTCCGGTGACGTTCAGCGTCCCAGCGGGTACGACCATTAACTCTGTGAGCGTTCTCACGCAGGGCGTTTCCGGGCTCGACTTCTCGCTGGCCAGCGCCGGCACGTGTACTGGCACCTTTTCGACAGCGGGCCCCTGCACGGTCAACGTCACCTTTGCGCCGCAAGCGCCGGGATTGCGCATGGGCGCGGTGAGTCTTGTTCCTCCCGTCAGCAGCCCTAGCGGAGTTCCGCTGGCAACCACGCTGATCTACGGCGTGGGCCAGGGACCGGCGGTTGCGTTTGGTCCGGGCGCGCAGACGACGGTGAACACCGGCAGCTACTCCATCACCACGCCGAATGGCGTGGCTGTGGACGCGGCGGGTGACATCTTCATTGCGGACGGTGCCGACGGAGTTCACGGAAAGGTTGTGGAGGTTGCGGCGAATGGGACAGCGACTTCATATGGCTTTACCCTGGCTTACCCTCAGGGGTTGGCGGTGGATGGAGCGGGCGACCTCTTCATTGCGGATAACAACCGAAATTTTGTGATAGAGGTTCCGGCTGGCTGCACCAGCAGCGCGTGTGAGATCGACAACGCCTTCGGCCTTAACTCTCAATTGGGAGTGGCGGTGGATGGAGCGGGCGATCTGTTCGTCAGCAGTTTCGGGGAGCATGAAGTCGTGGAGGTTCCTGCCAATGGAGGCGCCCAGAGAGTGGTGTATAGCCCAGGGACTTCTTCCAATCCGATCGGTTTGGCGGTAGATGCGGCGGGCGATTTGTTCGTCGCAGATTTCGGCCTCAAGCAAGTGGTAGAGATTACACCCAGCGGCACCCAGACTAAGGTAGGTACCGGATGGGATCTTCCTGAAGCGGTGGCGGTGGATGCGGCGGGCGATGTCTTCGTCGCGGATGAAGCGCCCAAGGTGGTGGAGGTTCCCGCCGGCTGCGTAAACAACCTTAACAACTGCCAGATCACGATCAGCAATATTCTTGCTTACGGTATTGCGGTAGATGCAAAGGGCGATGTTTTCTTGCCCGAGAGAAGTGGTCACCAAGTGTTGGAGGTAAACGGCTCGCAGCCGCCGTCGTTGAGCTTTAACGCCACGAATCAGGGCATCACCAGCAGCGACAGCCCGCAAACGGTTTCTGTCCAGAACGTCGGAAACGCGGCGCTCGCGCTCAGTGCTATCTCTTTCCCGTTGGATTTCCCAGAGGTCAGCGACGAAAACGACTGCTCGGCGGGCGCGCAGCTCATTCCGGGCCAAGATTGCCCTCTGACAATCGACTTCACGCCGACAGTTGGCAGCCCTCCGCCCGGTACTCCGCTCACCGAGGCCGTTGGCCTGACGGACAATGCGCTCAATGTTACGGGCGCGCCGCAGAGCATTTCGGTGCAGGGCGATGCGCTTTCACCCGATGTGAACGTGCCCAATCTTGTGGGTCAAACACAATTGGCAGCATCAACCACTCTCGCTGGCATAGGTCTGGTGCTCAGCCCAGTGACATCTGAAGCGAGCACAGTGCCGATCGGCGAGATCGTCAGCCAAAGCCCGACCGTTGGTACGTCAGTACTTGTCGGATCGTCTGTCAGCGTTGTCATCTCAAGTGGCGTTGCTGTACCCAATGTGGTGGGTCAGACGCAAACGACGGCGGGGTCGTCCATCACTGGCGCGGGTCTGGTGGGGGGAACTACAACGACCCAATTCAGCGACACGGTGCCTTCGGGTAACGTGATCAGTCAAAGCCCCGACCCCGGCACGGCAGTCAACGGCGGAACGACTGTGAGCCTCGTCGTCTCCAGTGGCGTGCCACCCGCACAAGACCAACTCGCGCTCGTGAATAACTACTTTGTTACCGGCGACTATGCAACCGGGGGAATTTCCCTGCGCGGCAGCTCGAGCGGGACCATCACGGTTCCCACTGCCAGCCCTTGCGCAGCCCCGAATTGCGGCCCGGGTGTTCCCGACGGCGCGGACATTATTGATGGCTTCCTGTACTGGACAACAATAGAGACCTCTGCGACACCCTCGGGCAATACGGGGACTTTCCTGGGTTACTCGATTACCGGACAACAGATCGGGACCGACGTGCCCAACTATAGCGACGGCACGAATACGGGAACGCTCCGCGTGTATCGCGCTGACGTCAATAACTATTTCCAGGTGCCGCCGAGCTGGAACGGAGCACGCCAAGGTTCGGGCCAGTTTGCCGTCACTTTCCCAAACAGCGGCGGAACAGTCACAGAGGGCGCGAGCCTTGTAGTGATCTATCGTGTGCTGTCCTCGTTGTTCCCCCTTAAATCTGTGGTGATTTACAACGGATCGATCGCGCCAAGTTCTTTGAATGCCGGCCCAATTCCGCAGGCCGTGCAGGGATTTTATGACGCGGTTGGTGGAGCGAACGGAACCGGCGAGGTGACCCATCTTTATACCAGTGGCGGAACCTGGTACGACAGCGAGAGTTCCCAGACGCTCGGGCAATCGAACGAATATATCGACACGCTGAGTACCGGCAACGCCTACGCCGCGGTGATTCTGAGCACGCCTGTGAACAACAGCGATAATGATGGAATTCTGGACGCATGGAAAGCCGCTCAAGGCTATACCGACGTGCAGACCGGCGCATGGGTGCCATTGCCGGGCGCGACGGCCGGCGAGAAGGACCTGTTTGTTCAATTCGATTACATGTGTTCCGCCATAACCGCAAACAACACGTGCGATTTCACCCAACCCAATCTGTACCCCTCACCCGACGCACAAGGCAATGATCCGCTGGCGATGGTGACGCAGGCATTCGCCAACTATGGAGTGCATCTACACTTGAAACCCGGAAACGCGATTTCAGAAAGCACATGCACGGATGTTCCGGGGCAGCAGACCTGCGAGTTCCCCAACCAGCCCGGGGTGGTCGCCTGGAATGGCAGTGTTGAGCTCTCGAAAGTGTGGCCAGTCAATTTGGCAGACTGCGAGAAGACTCCATCGCTCGCTAGTTGCGCACCGCGTTTCCCGTATGGTCAGAAGGACAGCTACCACTACGTATTGTTCGGTTACTCTCTGGCGATCCCGGCCTGGACGACTCGTGCTGGATCCATTACTTCAATCACCACGACGAGCGGCGGCGGCGCCGGAACCCTGGTTACGACTGGGCTCGGCACTACTTGCCCAACCCGAATCACAATTTCCGGCGTGCAGGGAAATCCCAACCTCAACGCGATTTACGACGGCGTAAGCTGCGATAGCGAGTTGAAGACGATCTACTTCACGACGCCCTCGACCGTCCCGGCGTGGACCTATCCCAATAACACATTGCCGGAGCCGGTGATTGCGGTGACGTCAGGAAAGGTTACCAGCATCTCTGGTTACTCCGATCTAGGCGGCGCCGATTCCGTCGTAAGTCTGGGTCAATGGGAGAGCTCGCCGACGCAGGACATGAGTAAAGCGGCAACCGTGGTTGCCGGCACGCTTCTCCACGAGCTTGGGCACACGCTTGGGTTGTCACACGGCGGACTGTACTTTGACACGCCAGGGACTTACATCCCAACATTTGAGGGCAATTGCAAGCCGAATTATCAAAGCTCGATGAACTATCTGTTCCAGCTCGATGGCGTGGGACCGAACTCCGCCGTTACATATTCGAACCAGGCGCTCGAGGGCGAAACGCTGGGCGCATCGCCGACACGCGCGATTTTGGGCGGGGATAGCGACACGGTCAATCCTAACTTCACCACCCTTCCGTTCGGCTCGGTGGCTAATCTGACCGATAGTTTCGGAAACCCTGCGAGCTTTACAACCTCGGCGTGGTACACAACTACGCCACCCAGCTCGACAGCCAGTGCCGCAACGATGCATTGTGACGGCTCTCCGCTCAACAACGACACGGCATATCGTGTGACTGGACCTGTCGACTCCATCTCTCCGGCGTGGAGCGACGGACAAAACATTGCCTTCGATGGCGCCAAGTACTTGGACCTGCGGGGATTCGACGATACGACTGCTCTCGACCTGCGCCAGGTAGGCGCGACAAGCGGTGACTTCGCTTCCCTGGCGGGTGAGACTTCTTACGGCAGCGGCGGCGTCACCTTCGCGGGCAGCGGCGGCGTTACTTTCGCAGGCAGCGGCGGTGTCACCTACGCAGGCAGTGGTGGCGTTACTTTCGCGGGCAGCGGCGGCGTGCTTTTCGCGGGCAGTGGCGGCGTACTTTTTGCGGGCAGCGGCGGCGTAACTTTCGCGGGTAGCGGCGGAGTCACTTTCGCGGGCAGTGGCGGCGTGACTTTTGCGGGAAGCGGCGGAGTTACTTTCGCCGGTAGCGGCGGAGTGACCTTCGCTGGGAGCGGCGGCGTCACTTTCGCGGGCAGCGGCGGCGCCTCAACCAACGAATTGGATTACTTGACCGCCAACTCAATCGTACGGCCCCCGAATTCGCCGACCATTACGCCGGTGCTGACAAATGGGGTGGTGACAAGTGTCATTGTCGATTGGAGGGCGCCGGTCTTCGGTGTCGTTCAGAGTTACACGGTCTTTCGGAGCTCCAGCCCCAATGGCGCGAACCCGATCCAGATTGGGATTGTTAACGGCGCGGGTGGATTGCCTCCAGCGACGGAATTCATCGACTCCAATCCGCTTGGCTCTTCAACCGTCGTCTACACGATTGCGACTACCCTGGCCCCGGTTCAGATCGATCCCACGCAACGTTCGAGTCCGCCTTCAGTGCCTGCGATCGTGAAGAGTCATCAGACCATTGTTCTGGGCCCGCTAGAGAGTTCTGTTACATATGCAAATCCGGCGCCCATGGTTACCGTGACTGCGACGGCGCAGTCGAACGGCAGCCCGAACGGATTGCAGGTGAATTTTGTCGCGACGGGTCCCTGCTCCGTGAACGGCCAGACGGTTGCCTCGATTGCGAGCGGAGGCGTGTCTACCGCGACTGTGACTATCAACAACCCAGGAAGCAGCCCGGCTAGCTGCACCGTTGTCGCGTCACAACCCGGCACGAATCCGACGACGTCAAGTACGCCACCGTATTACGACGCGGCGAATTCCGTATCCGAATCGTTCACGATCGAGCCGGAGGGTTCCACCCTGCAATCGCAGACGATCAGCTGGTCGACTCTGCCAAATGTGCAGTATGGCAGCACGTTCTCATTGAGTGCGATCGCCGAAGCAAACAACGTTTCGGACGGACTGCCGGTGACATTCAGCGCGTCTGGCCCTTGCAAGACGAGCGGCGCCACTACCGGGGTCGGCCCTTGCACTATCACTGCTTCGCAGGCGGGAGACGGCACCCATAGCCCCGCGACAGTTTCACAGTCTTTCAACATCACGCCGGTGGTGCTCACGGTGACGGCAGCCAGCCCCACAATTACCTATGGGCAATCAATTCCGTCGTTGACTCCAATCCTCAATGTGAATTACGGCCTCACCGGTTTTGTGAATAACGATTTGCCGTCCGTCGTATCCGGCGTGCCGTCGCTTTCTGGTACCGCCCTGGCGGGGAGTAACGTCGGCAGTTACACGATCACAATTTCCACGGGCTCATTGGCCGCGGCGAATTACTCTTTCCTGTTCGCGAATGGAACGTTGACGATCCAGCAGGCGAGACAGGCGATTACGCTCAGCGGAGTCCCGGCGACGGCCGCCTACAACAGCCAATTCACTGTTGGAGCCACCGGCGGCGCCAGCGGCATTTCGGTGGTCTTCACGAGCGCCGGATCGTGCAGCAACTCAGGCGCTACTTATACGATGAACAGCGGCACGGGATCGTGCTCGGTGATTGCCAACCAGGCGGGCAACACGAATTACTCGCCTGCAATACAAGTTATCCAGAGCGTGAGTGCAACTCCAGCCACCCAGAAGATCACCTTTACCCAAAATGCACCGCTATCGGCGGCCTATAACAGTCACTTCACGGTGGGGGCAAGCGGCGGCGCCAGCGGCATTTCGGTGGTCTTCACGAGCGCGGGATCGTGCAGCAACTCAGGCACAACCTACACAATGACGCTCGGCACGGGATCGTGCTCGGTGATTGCCAACCAGGGGGGCAACACGAATTACTCGGGTGCAACTCAGGTTACGCAGACTGTGGCGGCGACACTGGCCTCGGCGACGATCAGTATCAGCAATCTTCCCTCGACTGCGCTGATTGGCGGCACCTTTATGCCCACGTATAGCTATGCTGGGAACGGAGCGCCGAGGGTGACATCGAGCACCACAGGCGTATGCTCGGTGAGCGGCGCAGTGGTGAATTTGGTAGGCGTGGGAAGCTGCACATTGACGGCGAGCGCACTCGCGACCTCGGATTATGCAGCGGCGACAGGAAGCGCGCAATCGTTTACGGTGGTCGAAGCTCCGACAATCACCAGCGCGAATAACGCGACCTACACGGTGGGCACGTCCGGCACATTTACGGTGACCGCTACGAGTTACCCCGCAGCCAGCATTACGGAATCCGGAGCGCTGCCCAACGGCATCACATACGTCAACAACAACAATGGAACGGGCACGCTGAGTGGAAAGGCGACCGTCAGCGGCATTTATCCCATCACCTTCACGGCGCAGAATGGAGTCGGCGCGGCCGCGACGCAAAGCTTCACGCTCACGTCCGAGACGACCGTCCCGGCTTCCAGTACGACCTGCAATGGCGTTTACATCGGCACGTTCAGCGGCAATATCACAGTTTCCAGCGGGCAGAATTGCATCTTCGAAAAGGGAGGCGCCACTGGGAATATAACAGAGAACGGGGGCACCCTCGCGCTCAGCAACGCGACCATCGGCGGCAATATCCAGGTCGGCGGAGGCACCTACGCTATCGGGCCCTCAACAACAATCAAAGGCAGTCTTACGATCCAGAGCATACCCACCGGCACGGCCCAGAACTTGATTTGCGGCGTTACAGTTACCGGCAATTTAACGCTTCAGAGCGTTGGAACGGCGGCAACGATCGGATCGGGAACGCCCACGTGCCCGGCCAACACGATCAGCGGCGGTCTTACTCTTCAAGCGAACAAAGCAGCTGTCGTAGTCGCAGGCAACACGATCAAGGATAGCGTGACCGACCAGAGCAATACGGCCGCTACAACGTTCACCTCAAACGCAATCAGCGGGAGCCTGACTGATCAAGGCAATTCGGCTCCGTCCACGCTTAGCTTGAATTCGGTCACCGGAAGTCTTGTTGATCAAAGCAACTCGGCATCGTCAGTCATGTCGCAGAATACGGTTAAAGTGAATATGACCGTTCAGGGCAACACGGGACCCGCGCAGGTTACAAGCAACAAAGTAACCGGAACGCTGGTGTGCCAGAGCAACACCTCGATCACGGGCAGCGGAGACACGGCGGCCAAATTGCAGGGTCAGTGCGCGAGCTTCTGAAATGGGCTGCTCGTAACGAACCAGGAAGACAGTTTTGCGCTCAATTAATCGTCGGGGAAGTTCGCAAAGCCAACGATCCGCACTGCAACTCCGCTTACACGCGATCCATCGTGCGGACAGGCACTATTTATTGGCCGATGCGGTGCCGAATATCGGCGACCAGCGGATCTTCCGACGACTGCCCACGAATGCTGAGGTAGCTCTTATAGAAGTCGGCGAACCCCTCGCTCTTCATTCCTTGCCGCACGCGCCCCTCGTAGTAATAGAGCGGCGGGAATAAGGCATAGGTTGGCGTGTTGTCCAAGAACAATTCGATGGCTTCGCCCCGCCGCTTCAAGCACTGATCAAACTGTGAATCAGCCTCAGTGAACGCTCCCGCTTCAAGGTAAACCTGCCCCAGATCGAAATGGCCGATCCAGGTGTCGAGCAGGTTGTTCGCGGCCGTGATTTGACGGATTGCTTCATTCGAATCTTTCCGCTTCAGAGCGATCATTCCCGTAACGATCTTGCCGTAGGCCTGTGACTCGCTCGTCAGCGCAGAAGAAAGGCTTGCGGCAAGCTTTTGCGCTTTAGCCGTCTCTCCGGCATCGACATACGTGCTGGCTGCCAGAAATTCAATCTGAGTAGATTGGCTGAAGGTCAGCGCCTTGCCAATATCGGAGATAGCTGCCGCCTGCTTTCCCTGCAATTCCTCGATGTTTCCCAGCGCTGCGTATTTCCTTGCGGCACCGTCGGTATTCTTCGCCGCAACATCGGCGGCGGCTCCGCTGGTAAGGATGCTCGCTGCTTCCGCATACTTGCCCTGATAGGCGGCGAGATCGGCCAACCCAGCGCTCGCCATCGATGCCAGAGCCGGACCAAAGCTCGCAAGCTTGTGGTACGAATCTGCAGCGTTATCGATTTGTCCTTCTCCAAGTTGCGATTCGGCGAGCACAAGATATCCTTGCGCGGCCGATGGATTGATGGCGAGTCCGGCACGCGCTTCTTTTTCGCCCGCGGCGAAGTCACCGGCAAAGGTGCTGATAAATGACAGGTTCAAGTGCGGCCCCACGCCCTTTGGGACAATCGCAACATCCTGTTGCGCGGCCTCTAATGCCTTGGGAGCGTTGCGCAACTGCGCATAGCAGCTAGCCAGATTCCATTGACCGACGCGATCGGCGGGGAAGTGAGTGACGAGCTGAGTGTTCTCCTGAACACAGTTCTGCCAGTCGCCCGTGAAGGAATAGTACAAGCCGCGGTTGCGATAGCGCTCGCGCTCGGTCATGCCGTTCTCGTGTTCCATCGCGAGCTTCATGTACTTCACTGCGTCTTCCGGCCTGCCCAGATTCTGGGCCATCGCCGCCATGCCGGTGTACGGCCGGGCAAACTTTGGATCCAGTTGCGAAGCTTTCTGGAACGAATCAAACGCATCCTGGAACTTGCCCGCAAACTGCTCGTCAACACCTTGAGCGTCCTCATGAACAGCCTCAAGAGATGCGGCGCTAAATCCTCCGCTGACTTCATTGAACTGCACCGAGGCAGGCGTGGAGTCACCCAGGGCTTTGCGAATCGGCGCCGCCAGCTTGGGAAGGCTGTTCAGAATATCCTGCTTGTTGGTGACGGTGACTTCCGCCTTTGCGAGCACCTTTCCGTTCACGGCATCCAGAGCCACGGCCGAAATATCGTACTCGTCACCTCGCAATTCAATTTCCCCGGTGACGACCGTGTTGACATCCTGGTTTACAGCGACAAGCCGCGCCGTCTGTTCGTCAAGTCTGTCGGTTGGTTTTGGGAGTTTTTCTGCCAGCTTGCGCGCATCCCCACGACTGTAGACGTTGATGAAGCTCGCGCCTTCGAGGGCCACGCCGATCATCGGCTCCAGTGTATTGTCCAAAACAGGGTCGCCGGTAAGGTTTGCAAAGTCGCCAACGAGCACCGAAACTGGACCATGAGCCGCCGATTTCGCAGCCTGTTGTCTCCTGATGACGAACCACGAGATTGCGCCCGCGATGACCAGGATCAGAACGCCGGTAATCACGAACTGCGGCCATGGCAGCTCCCGAATCCGGTTAACCCTAAGTCGCGTCGAGGAAGCAGAGACCTTCTTTTTCCCGCCTTGCCAAGCGGCAAGATCCGCGTCCAGCTCATCCACGGTCTGGTAGCGGTTGGCCAACTCCTTCTCCAGGCACTTGGCGACGATATTGCTCAGCGTGGCGGGAATATTCTTGTCAACGTCTATCAGCCGCGTCGCCTGCTGCTGAGTCCGCATGACTAAACTTGCGATCGCGCTCTCGGCTTTGAAGGGTGTGGCGCCGGTCAGCAGCTCGTAAAGAATCAGCCCGAGGGTGAACAGGTCGGAACGCTGATCAAGATTCTTGCCCAATGCCTGCTCGGGCGACATGTAGTCCATGGTGCCGACCAGAGCGCCGGTCTGCGTCATCTTGTCGCCATCCAGGGTTCGCGCCAGGCCGAAGTCCATCAGAAGAATTCGCCCGGTCGAATCCTTCATAATGTTCTGCGGTTTCAGATCGCGATGGATGATTCCTGCGTCGTGCGCCGCCTCTAAAGCCGCGCAGACCTGTCGAACGATCTCTACGGCCTCCTCGGGAGAGAATTTGGTCCTTTCCAAAACAAGAGTCCGCAGATCTTGCCCCTCGACGAACTCCATGGTGATGAACTTGAGGCCGTCGGCATCGCCAAGATCGTAAATGCGGATGACGTTGCGGTGGGTTACCTGCTGGGAGAGGACAAGCTCTTGCTTGAAGCGGGCCAGAATCGAGGGGTTCGAAGCTAGTTCCGGCCGGATCAGCTTCAGCGCGACGAACCGATCGACCTCGCGATCGAGAGCTTTGTAGACCGCGCCCATGCCGCCCTGCCCGAGCATTTGCAGGATCTCGTAGCGGCCACCGAGCACATCGCCGACCTGCAGAATTGCGTCGCCGGCGTAGAGACCTGATGAATCGCCGGACGGACGCCGCACGGACGATCGCTGCGCATTGGCGGCGTTCCGATCAAACAACGTGGCTTGTGGATCAACCGGCAATCCGGCGTCGACGATCGTAGCGTCGGGATCAAACTGTGGCAGCCCGGCATCGACGATCGTGGCATCAGGATCGATTGCGTTTCGGTCAGACACGATTCGATCAGATACGTTTTGATCAGGGGCCGCAGCTGACGGCTTATCCTGTGCCGGAATCTGGGAAGGGATCGGATCACCGCTACCGGAGCTCTCGCCGGCAAAGCGAGTTCCTATGCCACCTGCCACTGGCACTTTGGGTGCGGGCTTTCCATCCGGCGATTTCGTAAAGTCATCCATACTTGCAGCTCGACGGCCACGCTGAAAGATAGGGAAGTGCGCTTCGGCATGCGCACCACGGGACGCCAGCGGACAAAAGATGGCTAGAGTATATACCGGCAAGCGAGTTCTGGTTCCACTTTGTTCGGAGGTGCGCAGCAGCGGAGCGGCAGGTCAGGCCTGCAGAAGGGAGTGCTGGTCGCTCCTGGTAAAGCTGCGATTCGCGGTGGCGAGGTCAGCGCCTGCTTTGGCGTCGGAGTCAAATGTTCTGGAGCCGGGGAGAAAGACCTGGAAACAAGTGATGTACCCCTTGCCGGTGTTCACGCTTCGGCAGCCGATTCGCCCGTTGTATTTTTGCACGATGCCATTGCTAATCCACAGGCCCAGTCCGGTGCCCTTGGTCGATTTGGTGCTGATGAACGGCTGAAACAACTGGTCGGCGATTGTGGGATGAATGCCCTGACCCGTGTCGATGACTGAAATCAAGGCGCCGCGCAGAGTTCTTGACCAGTCAGTCGCTTCCCTGACGCGAATCCCAAGCACGCCGCCTTCGGGCATGGCCTGGACCGCGTTGTTAATCAGGTTGAGAAAGACCTGCCTCAGTTCAACCGGAAAGCCCATCACTGTCACCGGCGAAATATATTGCCTTTGAACCGAAATATGATTTTTATTCAGAATCCGCAGCTGCAGTTCGAGGACATCGTCAAGCAGCTCAGGCAGAACGACCTGGATCGGCTGCTTGGACTCTCTGTAGAAACTCAGCGTTTGACGGGTGATATGGCTGACGCGCTTCAACTCCTGCTCTGCCATATCGGCGTAGCTTCGAGCGTCGTCGCTGAGTGAAGGATGATTCCGGAGCAGATAGAAGAGGTTTGTGATCGCCTCCAGCGGATTGTTGATCTCGTGCGCAATAATGCCCGCTACGCGCCCCATGGCGGCGAGCCTCTCCGATTCGCGCAGCGCTTCTTCCGCCCGCATGGAGGCTGTCATATCGCGGCCAACCTGCAAAATGGCGTCGCCCTCTTGATTGACGGTCTTGCGGCATGCAATGACGATCTCAGATCCGTCCTTGGTTTTCTGAATCACATTGCCATGCCATGTTCCGAACTCTTTAAGAGCATTCCAGATGGTTTCCCGCGGAACCGGGAATTCTGTCTTCAGGAGTTGGTGCATATCGAGGCCCATCACTTCGTCGCGACGCCAGCCGTAGAGACTCTCGGCGCCTGTGTTCCAGAACTGAATGGCATCGTTCAAATCGTGAACGATGATGGCCTCTGTAGCAATATCAAGCAGCTTGGCGCGCATCCTGAACTGAGCCTCGCTGGTTCTCAATTCGTTGGTTCGCTCTTCCACTAAATGCTCGAGATTTCGATTCATCGATTCCAGCATGCGCGTTTTGCGATGCAGGTCTACAAAGATCCCGATCTTGGCGCGCAGGATGTCGGGCACAACCGGAACCGAGATGTAATCAACCGCGCCCCGCCCGTATCCGCGGATCATATCGGAGCCAGTGAGGTGAACGCCGGAGATGAAGATGATTGCCGTCTTCTGAAACCGCGGATGCTGCCGAATCACGTCAGCCAGCTCGAAACCGTCGATGTCAGGCATGCTTACGTCCATCAGAACCACAGCGACGTCGGTCTTGAGGAGAATATTCAAAGCCTCGCTTGCCGTTGTGGCCTTGATCAGGTTCTCGTTGAGATCTGAAAGGATGACTTCATAGCTCAAGAGCTTGGCTGGCTGATCGTCGACCATCAGGATGTTGACTTTTTCTTCGCCAGACATCGTTGCTTCTCCTCGACATTACTAAGCTCTTGCGGGTTAGAGCGCGCCTTCCTTAGCGGTGTAGCCACATGCGCAAGACGGACAGTAACTGCTCAGTGTTGACCGGCTTAGCGAGATACTCAGACGCCCCCGCCTCCAAACAGCGTTCGCGGTCGCCTTTCATGGCCTTGGCCGTAAGCGCAATCATCGGCGGCCTGCGCAGCGCAGGATTCTGGCGAATGGTCTGCATGGTTTCGTATCCGTCCATTTCCGGCATCATGATGTCCATGAGCACGATGGCCAGGTCGGGAGTCGATTCGATGGTTTGGATCGCTTCGCGTCCCGTTCCCGCAGAGAGCACTTGCATGCCGCGCCGCTCAAGAACACTACTGACTGCAAAGATATTGCGAACGTCGTCATCGACCACCAGCACCTTGCGGCCGGCCATCGCGTCGTCCGATCGATGCAGGCGATCGAGCATGTTCTGCTTTTCCTTGGGCAGGTCCGAGATCACGCGGTGTAGAAAGAGAGCCGTTTCGTCGAGCAGTCTTTCAGGAGACTCGACATCTTTGATCACTACGCTGCGCGCGAGCGTGTGCAGTTGAGCGTCTTCCTCCGGCGTCAATTCGCGCCCCGTGAATACGACAACCGGGAGGTCTTTAAGGGAAGCGCTGTCGCGTAGCTGCGTGAGCACGTCAAAGCCGCTCATATCGGGCAAGCGGAGATCGAGAACCGCGCAGTCGTAACTTGCTTCAGAAAGCGCACGAAGAGCCTCGCTGCCAGATTCAACCACATCGATATCAATGTCTTCGTAGCCCAGGAGCTCTTGTGTACTGAGCTGTTCGGCCGGATTGTCCTCTACCAGGAGCAGGCGCTTGCGCCGGGGTTGCGAGTATTCACGGATGCGAGTAAGCGCGCTATCGAGCTCCTCGGTGGTTGAGGGTTTGGTGACGTACGCAAACGCCCCGCGCGATAGGCCGAGCAGCCGGTCCTCGTCCAGCGTGAGCATCTGAACCGGAATATGGCGAGTCGCCGGGTCCTGCTTCAGATGGTTCAGCACGGTCCAGCCAAGCATGTCGGGCAGGAAGACGTCGAGCGAGATGGCGGCTGGACTGAACTCACGGGCCAGGTCGAGCGCTTCGGAACCTGTCATCGCAAGCAGCACCTTGAATCCCTTGTCGCGCGAAAGATCGCAGAGGACGCGCGCGTAGTGCGGATCGTCTTCCACGATCAACAGCACGGCGTCACCGGACTCGATGGAGGCGCGATCATCCTTGATGCGCACCTCTTGCTCAGCCGCGGCAACTGTCGTGAGGAATGCGTGCGCATTGGATGCCGCGCCGTGCTCAGCCGTCTTGGCCACGGGAGGAGCTACGGGGCCTACATAGGTTTGCGGCAGATAGAGCGTGAATGTGCTTCCCTGGCTGGGCGCGCTCTTAAGCTGGATTTCGCCGCCGAGCAGGTTGGCCAGTTCGCGGCTAATAGCAAGTCCCAACCCTGTTCCACCAAACTTACGGCTGGTTCCTGCGTCGGCCTGCTGGAATGCCTCGAAGATGATGCGCTGCTTCTCGGGTGCAATACCGATTCCGGTATCTTTCACCTCGAACGCGATGACCGATCCAGCGCCATCGAGAATCGGGTGGCCGGAGTTCCAGCCGCCGAAGGCGAGCGAGACTGTAAGGCGAACGCTTCCTTGTTCGGTGAACTTGAAGGCATTGGAAAGCAGGTTCTTCAAAACCTGCTGCAGACGCTTGGAGTCTGTGACGAGGCTGCGACCCATGGCTGGATCGGCCGTAACGTCGAACAACAGCCTGCGGTTCTCTGCTTCGTGACGGAACGGACGCGCAACTGTATCGAGCAGCGCGCCGAAGAATACTTCTTCCGCTTCGACGGACACAGTTCCGGATTCGATTTTGGACAAATCGAGAATGTCGCTGATGAGGTTGAGAAGGTCGGTTCCTGCGCCGTGAATGGTGCGCGCGAATTCGACTTGTTTTGGCGAGAGACTGCCATCGGCATTTTCCGCCAATTGCTGGCCCAGCACGAGAATACTGTTCAAAGGCGTGCGCAATTCGTGCGACATATTGGCCAGGAATTCCGATTTGTACTTTGAAGTCAACGCAAGCTCTCTCGCCTTTTCTTCAAGGGCGCGCCGGGCCTGCTCGATCTCCTGGTTCTTGCGCTCGACTTCGGTGTTCTGCTCGGCGAGCTGCTGGGCCTTTTGCGCGAGCTGCTCATTGGTCTGCTGCAATTCTTTTTGCTGTGTCTGCAGCTCCGTAGCGAGCTGTTGAGACTGTTTGAGCAAGCCTTCGGTCTGCATAGTGGCTTCAATGGAGTTGAGCACGATGCCGATGCTCGACGTGAGCTGCTCGAGGAACGATAAGTGGGACGCGGTGAATGCGCTCAGAGTGGCTAGTTCGATGACGGCTTTGACGCGGTCTTCAAAGAGTACCGGGAGCACGATGACATTTTTTGGTTTTGCTTTAAAGAGACCCGAACGGATGGGCGTGGTTCCCCGGGGCAGATCGGTGATCAACATGCGGCGTTTCTCTGACGCGCACTGGCCCACGAGACCCTCGCCTATTCTTACTTCGCCGAGGTAACCCTCGGGCGTATCGGCAAACGTCGAGAGCAGCACCAGCGTGCCGTT
>Ga0182024_10001331_pt1 | contig 64009 bp, 62 predicted proteins | sample P32metaG_FD_120480 | JGI IMG/M metagenome (GOLD analysis project Ga0182024, IMG submission 120480) | Permafrost microbial communities from Stordalen Mire, Sweden - P3-2 metaG (Illumina Assembly) | ecosystem: Environmental > Terrestrial > Soil > Wetlands > Permafrost | place: Sweden: Stordalen... | reverse complement strand
GCGACGGCAATGTCACCAAACTGGTCGCGCCATACCGAAGCGGAAAGTTTTCCTTTGAGGCCCAGTTTGGGTTCGACGCGGCCGACAGGCTTTCATCCGTAACACTTGTCTTGAATGATAAATCCGCGGGCATGGATATGAGTATGGGCGCGGATATGAATATGAATATGGATCAAGGGGGATGCCACGATCTTCTGGCGAGCGTGAAGACCACGTATGGCCCGCCACAAGGCGGCCGCTCGGCCCACATGCAATATATCATCGAGACTTGGCAGGATCGGAAAAACAAAAATAATGTAACTTACACTGTGCTCGATGGAGTAGGTTGCTATGTTCAATATAGCGCCATCAAGCCGGCTGGAGCACACTGAGGCTTGTAGCGCAGGTAGGGCGAGCTCCATTGCGGCTCATTTCGGCATGCATGCCAGACCCGCTGACTCACGCGCTGCACAAGGAAAGGATTTGGCTGCAATGAGATCAAGCGTATCGTTTCCCGCGGAGAGTGGATGGAAATGACGCCACCGGTCACAGAGTCGAGGCGCTGCGGTACTTGCACGCTCTGCTGCAAGCTGTTGACCATACCGGAATTCGGCAATCCGAGCGGCCAATGGTGTCCGCACTGCGTCAAGGCGCGCGGTTGTGCGATCCATTCTGACCGGCCGAATGAGTGCCGTGCCTTTTATTGCGGATATCTGCTGTGGCCCGAGCTCGGCGAGCATTGGCGGCCGGCCCGCAGCAAACTGGTCATCGCGTTCAAGCCGGATGGCATGGAAATCGTCATTCACGTCGATCCCGGTGTTCCCAATGCCTGGCGGGCCGAGCCCTACTATTCGGAAATCCGCAGCATGGCCGGCCACGCCGCGGGGACGGCCTATACGGTATTTGTGCAGATCGGGCGAAGGATCATCACGGTCTTCCCGGACCGGGAGGTTGATCTCGGCGTCGTGGCAGAGGATGAAAGGATTGCCATCCAAGAGGAGGCGGGAACCAGGCGGCTCGGCGCGGTGAAGGTGAAGGTGGACGATCCCCGCATCGTCTGACCTTCGATCCGAACGCCGGCACCACGGTACCAATCATTTACAAGGCCAGACCGGTCAGCCTATAAAGGTGCTCTTTGCTATCTTGACTTCTCGCTGAGAGGTTGAAGCAAACGGGGGAAAGTCGCATGAGCTCCGTGATCGATCCCGGGAGCATCGGTCTTCCTGAGAGGGTCGCAGCGATCAAGTTCTGGACCCGCCAGGCCCTCGCGCTTACTGACGAATACATTGTGTCGGTCAGCGAATTTGCCTGCGGTAAGCCAACCTGCCCAAATCAACATACAGCGATTATGGTGATGTCCGAGGAGGGGCCTATGAGGAAAATTTCCATCCACAAGCCCATCGCGGATATTTGCGATTTTGATGTTCTGGATGCTTGTTTGGACTTGTTGCGTGAGTCGCCAGCTTAATTTTGTTCGAACAGCCGGGAGGCGGAATGGGCCTTCGTATTCCACCGCGCATTGCTCAAGCGTGCGTGCCCAGTGGATCACGCAGCCCAACCAAGCTCAATGAAACACCTTCTTAAAATCAACTGCAAAGTTGCAGGCTCACCGGCTTCAATTGCGAAATCAGCCAGGATGCTTTGGGAAATTGCCGCAGGGATCAGAATCGATAATGCATGGAAAACGCGACTATATCGGCAGCAACATCGTATTTGCCCTTCAACACAACCGCATGCGTGACAGAATCGGTATTGTTCGCGCTTTCATTCATATTCGCATGTAAAAGCGCAAAAGCGTGGCTATAAGCCCCGTCCAAGGTGATTGAATCGGTCAATTGGTAGGTCGATCCAATTCCCGCCAGATACCTGTCCGTATCCGGCATATTAACAGTCCGAAAATCGCTGGTTACGGGGGACTGATCCCACGCGAATCCCCCCATGATTTTCCAATGCGAATTTAGTTTATATTTCGCACCGGCGGCGAGCATCCAAGCGTTTCGAAAATTCTCAACATTGTCTATTGGCGCGTTCTGGCTTTTGACGACGATATCCTTGAAGACACTCCACTGCGTGAACTGCACGTCCGAAGAAATTGTCAGATTTGGATCGACGTCCCGTGTGAAGCTCAATCCGGTCGTCGCGGGAAGGTTCACGGCAGAACTCGCATCACCACTAATAAGCCCCAGGAGCGGGCTCGCGCCCGTGAAGGTCAATTGACCTTTGATGTTGTGATCCGTTTCAGAGCGGTAGGTGATGCCGATGCGGGTACTTTCACTGACCCTGACCAGCGCTCCCAAATTGAAACCGATGGCCCAATCGTGGGCGATAAAGCGATTGGTGGCGTCGGGAGCCGGGACGCCAAATATGATCGATTGGTCGATTGCACCGGAAACGTCGAACTTGAGGTACTGTGCGGAGACACCGGCTCCAAGCGATACGGCGTCGGTCAACCTGTAAGCCACGCTTGGATTGAGGTCATAGGACAACACCGCTGTCTTGGTCGCCAAATATCGACCGTACCAATTGCTGTCATATTCCGACGCATTGCCGAACGGGACAGTCACAGCAAATCCCGCTTTCAAATCGCTGGTAATGCTAAAGCCGCCATAGACGTTTGGGATGGCTGCCAGCCTTCCGCCATTTCCGCCAGGATTGCCAGAGACGGGCGCCCCGAAAGCATTTGCACTACCGTTGAATTTTAAAACGGGAATTATCACGGAGGTCCCGAACTCCAATTCGTTACTGCTCAGGTTGGTCAAACCCGCCGGATTGGAGAATGCCGTTTCGGCGGATTCGGCTCGTGAACCGGTACCGGCATAGCTCATGCCGACTGTCGCGGCGCTATTTTCACGAATCATAAATCCCGCAGCGTCCGCCGAAATAGAGCTAACGGTAGAAAACAAGATAGTCAGCGCCAAATAGCCTGATCGCCCGCTCATATATGATGACCTGATCGCTGCAGCCACCGCTGGGCCAATATGGTGCGATATGCCGGAAGCGTGACCGTCACCGTCGTGCCTTTTTGCTCTAGGCTCTCCAGCGCGATTTGACCGCCATGGGCGTGGACCAGCCCTTGCACGATGGAAAGGCCCAAACCCGTGCCCTTTTCCTTCGGTACATGGGCGTGGCGGGCTTGGCCGAATTGCTCGAAGACCTTGGCCTGGTCCTCTGGCGCAATGCCGACTCCGGTATCGGCGACGCCGAATACGATACGCTCGTCCGCCTCCTTGCGTGCAAATGCCGTCACCGTACCGCCGGGCAGAGTGAATTTGATAGCGTTGGAAAGCAGGTTGAGAAAAATCTGCTTGAGCGCCCGCTCGTCGGCGCGGACGGCAGAAAGGTCAGGGTCGGCCGCGCAGATCAGCGTGCAGTCTCCCTCTTGGGCACGGCGCTGCAGCAATGTGAAGGCTTCGGCGATGACGGCACCGAGCGTCACTTCCCGTTCGGTGAGCATGAAGCTGCCGGCCTCGATCTTGGCGAGGTCCAGAACGTCGTTGATCAATGCCAACAGATGCATGCCGGATTGATGAATCAAGCCGGCATATTCGATGTCGCGGTTAAGATCGTCACCCAGGATACGGCTCTTGATGATCTCGGCAAAGCCGATGATCGCATTCATGGGCGTGCGCAATTCGTGGCTCATATTGGCGAGGAATTGTGACTTGGATTTATTGGCTTCTTCGGCTTCCGCGCGTCTCTGTTCGGCCAGATGTCTGGCGGCTGCCAGATCGCGGATCAGGCCGTCTTTTGTCTCGATCAGATAGTTCTTAGACTCGATCAGGCTGCGCTGCTCGACCAGCAGATCGCTGTTCTCGTACCTTTGAAACAGCGTGTTCGTCACACTGGAATGAACCTGGCGCAGCATGAGAACCAGGAGCAAAAGATAGGCAATGACGACGAGAGCGAATGCTTGATATTCCGGCGTGCCGCCAAGGAACACCGCGCCGAGAAGCCCAGCCCCGAAGATGGCGAGGGTTGTCACGGCAAGCGGCCAACAGGCCCCAAAGAGGGACCCGACAGCACTTGCCGAACCGGCCAGAGCCACAATTATCATGCAATGGTCGAGGTCGTTTCCCGGAAGCCACATGAAGTAGGCCAGGGATGTCCAGGCTACTGTGCATGGAGCATGGACAAGGCAGAAGAGTCGCTGCCATTGCGCCGCCGAACGGACGCTGGAGGCCGACCGGGTCAGAAAGCGACGGTCCATCAAACTCGCCGGGATACCGCCGGCAACCATCAGGGCTAACCAAAATGCCAGCGTGGGCCAGGCAACCCAGTGGGAAAAAGTCACGGCAAGCCCAATGGCGATTACCGGCCTTCCCCACTCGCGCGCATTCATGCTCTGGGCGACGAGCTCGAGTCGGTCGAACACGAGTTGCGAAGTGCGTTCGGCGCTTATGTCAGCTTTCGATTCTTCCTGAGCGCGCATGGCAGGCCTTCGCAATACCTCAGTCATACTTGGTCGGCTGATGTAGGCCTGCCATGTAGACGCGCGATGACCAGCGTGTTTCAGAATGTAACGGGGCGAGGTAGATCAGCGAGCGCCGGCAGAGGGCCGTCCGTCGAACAAAGCAATGTCGAACCCGCATGATCTCGGGCCGCTGGGGTTATTAATCCGACATATCGTACGCCAGTGAATGTCCGCTTTTGGGGGTAGAGCGGAGATTCGATACCGTCTGGTTGTCGTTGGTCGAACTTCCATTTTTAAGGCGATAAAAAATCGCCATCTTCCAATTGTGAAGTACGGAAGTAGGACTCTGATTTTACCGAATGACCTGAGCGACTGGATAGCGTCGATGCGACGGCAATCGAATCGTTATTCATCGCGATCAGATCGCCGCGGCGCTGTCGTCGTTGGTGCGAGCCGGCCGCTTGCCATTGCCAGCTGCAATGCCTGTCGGGACATTTGAACCGCGCCGTTATTGGACAGAGGAGCGTGACTAAATGGGTAAGCTCAGAATGTTGAAACCGCGCGTTGCGACGGCAGATTTGCGCTCTGCTAAGCCGCCGGAAAAGGTTGCCGATGATTTCTACAAGTCGATAGGTTGGCGTCATCTCCTGGCCAAGATCATCAAGGAACGCGGGAGACGATGTGAAGACCCATTGTGCAAGACACCTCATGGACCGTTTGGCCAAATCTATGGCGACCACATCATTGAGCGCCGCGACGATCCAAGCCTTGAACTAGTAGAGGCCAACGTGTTGTTGCGATGCGCGCCTTGTCACGGCCGCAAGACAGCTGAGGCGGCGGCGCGGCGCAATGCGGGATAGGGGATAGGGGGTAGCAAAAAGCCTTACCGCTCGTGCGGTTCGCCGCCATTGGTGTCACGCAGAGATTTTTTTGTTCGGTGTAAATCATAAATGTTCAAAGGTTGTTCAAAATGCCAAGAGGTGGAGCGCGGCGTGGCTCAGGTCCCAAGAAGGGCACAAAGTACCGTCGGCGGTTTCAACTTAAAGCTGTAGAGGCGCAGATTGGTCGGAAGCTCACGTCAGCCGAGCGCAATCGCGCCGATCGTGACCTTGTCGCATCCCTTTCAGCGCAGGGATTCGATGCGGAGGAAAAGCAGACTTCATCACATCGTTTGATACTCTTTCACTGCGGCTGGATCAGGTCGACGGTATGCTCGCAGCGCTGAAGACGATTTATTTGGAGCAACAGACCGACAAGATGCATCATATTCTTAACCCTGGCCCTTTGCTCAATGCCCTCAGCGGCATTAGCGCACTCGTCGAGCAGGCAAGAGAGGCACGGGACGCATTATCGGGCTGCCGGTTTGAGCCAATACTGCGAAAGGCGAATGCTTAGATCGTGATGGATGGTGGCGAAAGTTGCCGACTGGAACGATCGCCAACTGGAGGCGTTTTCATCCTATGCTCACCGGTCAAGTCCTGCAGGCTTCGTACCGGTCAGTTCAGAGGCCCTGCCGCGATAGCGGCGGGGCTTTTGCTTCGTGGTTAATCCAGCGTTAACTGTTCTTCCGTAAGATCGTGACGATGGCGAGCTTCTCGGACGACAGCGACGAGATCGAAGCACCGCATGGCGGCAGTGGAGCGCTATTTTCTCTCGTTATCATTGCGGTTTCTATTTTGGCCCTGATGGGTGCCAGCTGGGGATCGCTGCTTCGCCTCCAATAACCCCTGCTCAGCGGGAAGGGGTTGCTCGGCTGTTCGCAACCGGAACCGCCGGGGCCTGGGTCTTAGCCTGGCTGTTCGCCACTGAGCCCGAAAAGATCATCGATTAGCGGCTGCGCCGAGGGTTCTATCTGTTCCCAAAGCGCCAGCGCGCGTTCGATCGCCTTTGCGGCCTTTACCGGATCATCGTCGTGATCCCCGCGCGCGAGGATTATTGCCTCGGTGCGCATGGCTTCGAACAGTGCATAAAACTGAACAACCCCGGCAGCCTGTTTGGGTCCCAGCATCCCAATTTTGGGGAGGCGGGCCTTATAAACGGGGCATGTGGCGGCTTTGGTGCTTCTGCAGCACAGATTTGGCGATGCAAATATTCTGGGTTCCCGTGCTTTGGACTACGGCTGAAAACCAGTAGGCAATTTAACTTCTATACCTTTGAGCGACCCGCTATAGACTTGGTCATGCGAAAGATCATCATTCTTCTGGGCACTCTGGCGTTGCTTGTGGCCCAACCGTTGGCCGCAGCCGAACCCGCGCCCCTTACTCCCGGCAAGCCAGCCGGCGTTAAGTCTGCTCAGGCTGATAATCTGCTGCCGATCTACGGCGGTGTCCTATTGTTCGGCGCTCTCCTGGCGGTGACAATTGGCATCAGCGGTAGCTCGGTTTCTGGAACCGCCGCGATTACAAATTCCATGAGCGGTTTTGCACCGCCCGCAACTAGTTAGGGCTTCGCCTTTCTGGTACGGGAAGTATAATATTGGGACAGCGCCAGAAGCTCATGCGAGACCCGGTGGCGCGCAGCAGATACCGGATCGCCTCGCCGAGGGTCAGGTCCCGGCGCGTCCGGCTCGGTTTGAAGTCGAAAGGAAAAACAGTGAAGCCGTGCCGGCGCCGGTGATCAGCATCGCCGCGCTCGGCATCCTCAGCGAGCCGTCTGGCTTTGTTCGGTAGATGACCCAAGGCGGACTCCTAGCGCGGTGGACAAGCCGGTGATCGCAGCCATGATGAACTCCTCAACGCTTAACAGAATTGGATTTTGCCGACGGGTCAATGGGTAATGGGCGCCCCGGGATGCTTTGGCTGTGATAGCTCAGCCAGACGGAAGCGAAGGCTGCAACTGCCGACATGAACGCCGCAAATGCCGCAAAACCGGTGATCCAGACCCCGCGTGCTGCCACCTTCAATTGTTGGGCGGCGATCTTGTCGGCGTGAGCACGGTTCTCTTCGGCCAGGCGCTCATCGAATTTCTTTCGATGGACCTGATTTGCTACTTCGGAATTGAAAAGGGCATTCTCGTGCGCCATGCGCGCCTGATCTCGGTCGAGTTCATGCTGACGCTGGCGCCGCGTCAGTTCCGCGATGCAGGCACCCTTCAGCGTGTAATCGGCGCTGCCGCGGAACGCGACCTCCTCCAGTGTGGCGTCGCTCCACTTCGTAATATCAGTCTCGGCCATTCTTTTACGTCCCCAGGGAGGGCTGCGTTTGCTGAAATCTGGCAACGGTAGCCAAATATGTCGACTGCTGCCCCAGATGCTGCCCCGAAACAAAAACGCCCCGACATGGGCCGGGGCGGATTCTATGCAAGTCTTTGAAAGAATTGGCTCCCCGGGCAAGATTCGAACTTGCGGCCAACCGGTTAACAGCCGATTGCTCTACCACTGAGCTACCGAGGAACGTAGCAGGACGGGCGTATTAGCGCGTCTTAGGACCCAAACCAAGCGGGAAATTCGCCAGCCGCTTTAACCGGCTATCTCCGTCTCATACAAAGAAAAATGAGGCCGGGAGTGATCCCGGCCCCAAGGCGTTGGGTAATGGTGGGGTGTCTTCAAGGAAGACGAGGGGAGGATGCGCCCCAAACGGTTAACAGGCCCTTAACCCTGAGGCCCGAATCGCAAAATAGTTCCTCCCGGGCGGCAAAATGGGTGGCCGGAGCCAGCCATGGACCGGCGAAGACCGGAGGGGCTATTTCGGCAGCGGGATCGAATCGGCCTTGCCCGCGCCGCGCTCGGCGATCCACAGCGTGTCGCCGGCCGGTTCGACCGCGGTGGGGGTCTTCAATCCGTCCTTCAGCACCGTGACATGGGCGATATCGCCATTGATGGTGAGTTCGTCGATCTTGCCGGCGCCATTCTCGGCATGGAACAGCCGGCTGCCCTGGGCGCGCATGCCGTCAGGGCCCTTCACCGGCGCATCCATCCAGATTTGCACCGGTGTCCCGGGCTTGCCGTTGGCATCCACCGGCACGCGGTAGAGATTGTTGAAGAACACGCTGTTGTAATACAGCACCCCGTTCAGGAAGGTGATGCCGTCAATGCCGGTGATATTGCGGTGTTCCAGGTACAGCTCGGCCGACTGCGCCCCGGGCGCCAGCCGGTAGATGCGGGCGTTGGCGGTGTCGGAGATATAAAGCGCCTTGTCGGGACCCACCGCGAAGTCGTTGCAGGTGGTATTGTCGCCCGGCAGGTTCCAGCGCAGCGTCCGCTTGCCGGTCTTGAGGTCGGTACCGATCAGGGCGCTGTGACGCGTCAACGGGTTGCTGCCCGCGTTGGGCGTCAGCATGCAGCTCCACACCGTGCCGCCGTCCACCAGCTGACCGAAGAAGAAGGTGCCCGGGCCTTCGGCGCTGGCGTCGATGAAGACTTCCGGCGTCGTGGAGCCGGGCCTGATCTTGTAGACGAAGGGCGTGGAGGCGCTGCCCACGATCAGGGTGCCGTCGGGGGCGTGCGCCAGGCTTTCGGGCTCGGACTTGTCGTCCTTGATCAGGATGTCGGCGGCAAAGGCCACGGGTGCTGAGATGGCGAACAGGGCCGCGACGCAGGCGGCAGAAAACAGGCGTGTCATGAGGCTCCCAAGGTTGGTTTTGGCGCCAGCATAGCAGGGGAAGGAATGGAGGCCACGCCCGCCATCCAACCGAACCAGAAAACCGGCTCAAATTGGCCCCCTTTTTAGGTTGGTCGCTGTAAGTTGCCCCAAAAAAACGCCAATGTGCCGACAAGTTCACAAGAACGGGCGGGTTGTTGGACGGGGCGCTCTTGGAAGCCCTAGCATAGAGGCGGATGTTACCACCCGAAAACTGATTCGCCGGCGAGCGTGGCTTGTGTTGGCGCCGGACCGAGGGGGAACGCTATGGAAAAGCGCACCGGTCTGCCTAGTGACGACGAGACCTTTGAACAGGTCGCGGGCAACGGCCTGCTGCACAGACGTGCCCTGCTCGGCAAGGGCGCCGCCGCTGCCGGGATATTGGGCGCCGGCCTTGGGCCCAGCGCCACGGGCGCGGCTGCAGAGCCGCTTGTCGAGCCCCCATGGGGCCTTCAGGTGGGCGATGATACGCCCGCTTATCAGACACCCTCGAAGTTCGCGAAGAATGTGGTGCGAACTTTATCCAATCCGAAATTCGAGCCACGCTCCTCCATATCCCGTACACCGCATCATCTCCTGGAGGGCACCCGCACACCCAACGGTCTGCATTTCACCATCAATCATACCGGCATCCCCGAGATCGATCCGCAACAACACCGGTTTTTGATCCATGGCCTTGTCAAACGGCCGCTGATCTTCACGCTCGACGCGCTTCTTCGATATCCGATGACTTCCCGTGCTGCGTTTGTGGAATGCGGCGGCAATAGCGCCCCTCTGTTCTCGCCCACGCCGATTCAGGCCGACGTTCAGGCCCTGCATGGCCTTGCTTCCTGCGCGGAATGGACCGGCGTCAGTTTGTCGATCCTGCTGGATGAGTGCGGTATTGATCCGCGAGCGAAATGGTTCATCGCGGAAGGCGCGGACGGGCCGCACCTGATGCGCAGCATCTCGCTGGCCAAGGGCCTGGATGACGCGATGATTGCGCTCTACCAGAACGGCGAACCGCTGATGCCGGGCAATGGCTTTCCCATGCGGCTGCTCCTGCCCGGCTATGAAGGCAACATGAATGTCAAATTCCTGCGGCGCATCAAGCTCGTGTCTGGACCGGCCATGAGCTATTGGGAAACGCAGGTCTATACCGAGCCCATGCCCAAGGGGAAAAGCTACAACTTCGACTTCCTGAATGAGGTCAAATCCTTCATCACCCGGCCTTCGCCGGGCCTGGATCTGAAACAACCCGGCTTCTATGAAATTTCCGGCATCGCCTATTCCGGCAAGGGAAAGATCAGCAAGGTGATGGTTTCCGCCGATGGCGGCAAAAGCTGGGGCGAAGCGGCTCTCCAGGCACCGGTTCCGAGCAAGGCTTTTACCCGTTTCCGCATGCCTTGGCGCTGGGACGGCCGCCCTGTCATCCTGCAGAGCCGCGCCTGGGATGATCAAGGTTCATACCAGCCTACACGCGCGGAATTTGTCGCCGCGCGCGGCCAGCTTGATGCTGAACCATCGGTTCTGGCTTTCAAAAATCACCATTGCAACACCATCACCAGCTGGGCCGTGAACAGCCATGGGAAGGTGACGCATGCCTACGCTTAGAGGCATCGCCCTTTGCCTGGTGTTGGCCAGCCCGGCCGCTTTTGCCGCCGGTACAAATTCCTCCAGCCCAAATCTTGGGCAGCCGGTGCGTCCGGCCGACGTGGCACGTTGGGATATCGAGATACTTGCTGATGGCGCTGGATTGCCGGCGGGAGAGGGGACTGCTGCGCAGGGCGCAGCTATCTTTGCCGAAAAATGTTCGGCATGTCACGGTGATGGCGGCCGCGGCACTGCCCTGTTACACAGCGGCGCTTCCGCACCGCCCGCGCTTGTCAATGACCAGAAGTTGAAGGGCATGGATGCATCCAGGATCACGATCGCGAATTACTGGCCTTACGCGCCGCCCCTGTTTGACTATATCCGCCGGGCGATGCCCTGGAACGAGCCGCGATCCCTGACAGATCATGAGGTCTATGCCCTCACGGCCTATATTCTCGCCGAGAACAAGGTGATCGACGCGAAACAGACCATTGATGCCCGCACGCTTTCCAAAGTCAGAATGCCCAATCGCGACGGCTTTCTGCCGCGGTTTCCCGAACTCATGCCTCGTTAGCAGACGCCCGCGGCAGCATCACCGGGCGTGAGTCTCAAATGCCTCGGGCGTGTCTATGTCGGCAAGCGGTGTATCGTCACCGGCTTCCACGTCGCATACAAGGTCTGCATGGCGTACCATCAGCGCACGCGCGCCTGTATCTCCCCGAAGCTCCTCCATCTCGCGAAAGAGCTGACGTCCCCATAGGACGGGGTGACCCCGCTCCCCTTTCGCTGTCGCCACGCAAATAGCGCAAGATTGGACCGGGTTGAATGCGGCGATGATCCGTTCGATCAACTCAGGAGAAACGTTCGGCATATCGCCCAAGAGGATCATGGCCCCATCGCAAGTTGGCGGCACGGACTTGATCCCAACGCGCAGCGACGTACTGAGGCCTTCGGCAAAGGCGTCGTTCTGCACAAAGTGCACCGGCAGGCCACCAAGGGTATCGCGCATCACAGCCGCGTTATGGCCGATGACCACTATGACTGGATCCAGGGCTGCGGTCAGTGCTGCTTCCACGGCATGGCGGACCAAAGGCTTGCCATGAAGAGGCAGTGCGAGCTTGTTTTTACCCATGCGTGTGGACATGCCCGCGGCCAGGATTACGCCGGCGATGCGTCGTCCCACATGGGGTGCTCGGCGGCGTTGGACCAATTCCGCCAGGATAGCAATGGCAATGTCGGCGGGAGACCTCGCGCCGATGGCAAGTCCCACGGGCCCGCGGATTCGCGATAAGTCGGCAGCGGAAAATCCTTGCGCCTCCAGCCGCGCCAGCCTGCGCGCCTGGGTCCGCGCCGATCCCAAGGCACCGATGTAGAAAGCCGGGGACCGCAGGGCGGTTGCCAGCGCGGCGTCATCGAGCTTGGGATCATGTGCCAGTGCGATCAACGCGCTGCGGGCTGTGAGCGGTTGCTTCGTCAGCGCTTCGTCCGGCCAGTCGCGCTGCAGAGCGATGTCGGGAAAGCGTTCGAGGGTGGCATAAGGCGCACGTGGGTCAATCATGCGCACGCGATAACCGGCAGGGCCGGCCAGGACAGCCAGCGCTTGGGCGATATGCACCGCGCCAACCAAAACCAGCTCCCAGGGCGTGTTGTAGACCGTCAGAAGCCAGGTGCGACCTTCGATGGTCACGCGGCGGCTTTTATCTTCCTCTACCGCGGCTGCGGCCTCCTGTCCCAATGCAGACCTGTCCACCGCGGGGTCTATGAGTTTTTCCGTGCCACTTTCCACGTCAAGGGCACGCACTAAAACGCGGCCTTCACGCCGCGCCGCCATCAGCTGTTCGAGGATTGCGCGCTGCATGTCAGAGGATCGGTTCGATCAGGATTTCGATCTCACCGCCGCACAAAAGGCCGGCCTCGAAGACACCGGCATCACTCGCCCCAAAACAGAGCGTGCGATGCTTGCCGTCGCCCAACGCGGCCTGTGCCGCCTCGATGACGGCGCCCTCGACACAGCCGGCCGAGACCGAGCCGGCGAAGGCCCCATCGGCTCGCACGACAATATGGCTGCCGCCCTGACGGGGTGCCGAACCGGTCGTCTTCACCACTGTGGCCAGGGCCACCCTGTGTCCCTCGCTCAACCAATCTGCGGCGATCGCCAGTACGTCCGATTCAGTGGCAGGGAAGGACATCGCGATTCCGTTCTTGTGGCGCAGCCAAAAGCCGGCCGCCCATAATTCTAGCCAAAACTAGCGCCGTACCAACAAGGACATGGCAGGCTATCTGGTCCCAGTTAGCGCCGATGCCCTGCTGCCCGACGCCGCCTGTTGCCCGCACCCGTTATGGCCTATAGTTGGGCCATGTCCTTGGAATTGACCGGAAAAGATCGCCTGATAGACCCCTTCGGCCGGAAGGTCGAATATGTGCGCGTCTCGGTGACTGATCGCTGCAATCTGCGCTGCACCTACTGCATGAGCGAGGACATGCAGTTCCTGCCCAAGGCGGATGTGCTCACCCTGGAGGAACTGGAACGCATATGCGGCGTGTTTGTGCGCCGCGGTGTGCGGCGTTTGCGCCTTACGGGAGGCGAGCCGCTTGTGCGGCGCGGCATCATGAATTTGGTGGAGAGGCTGTCCCAGCACCTGCAGAGCGGCGCCCTGGAAGAGCTGACCCTGACCACCAACGGGGTACGGCTGCACGAATTCGCCAAACCGCTGGCGCAAGCCGGCGTGCGGCGCATCAATGTTTCGCTGGACAGCCTGGACCCAGCCACCTTCGCCAGGATCGCGCGGGCCGATTGCCTGTCGAAGGTCCTGGATGGCATCACGGCGGCTCAGGATGCCGGCCTCAAGGTCAAGATCAATACCGTGGCGCTGAAGCGCGACAATGCTGCCGAGCTGCCCCGTATCATCCAGTGGGCGCATGAGGGTGGCATGGACATCACCCTGATCGAAACCATGCCCTTGGGCGCGGTGGATGAGGACCGGACCGATCAGTTCCTGTCGCTCAAGACGGTGCGCCAGGAGCTCGAATCCTTCTGGACCCTGAATGAAAGTGTCGAGCGCAGCGGGGGCCCGGCCCGCTATGTGCGGGTCTCGGAGACCGGCGGCAAGTTGGGCTTCATCACGCCCCTGACGCATAATTTTTGCGACAGCTGCAACAGAGTGCGGCTGACTTGCACCGGCACGCTCTTCATGTGCCTTGGCCAGGACGCAGCGGTGGATTTGCGCAGTCCGCTCAGGGCGTCGGCAGACGATGACCTGCTCAATTCCGAGATTGACCGGGCGGTCGCCGCCAAGCCCAAGTCGCACGACTTCCTGCTGCCGGTACGGGGAGACAAGCCCGCCGTCGCCCGGCACATGTCCATGACCGGGGGCTGACGTGGTCCGGCTGGTTTTTCTGGGCAAGCTGAGCGACGTCGCGCCGGCCGATCTGGCGGAGGTTGCCCTGCCTGGCGACGTCAAGACACTTTCGGATTTGCGGGACTGGGTGGGACGCACCGCGCCGCTTCTGGGGCGCGCCATGGCAGGCACCCCGACCCGCATGGTCCTGAATCAGGCTGTGGCGCACGACATGGCCGCGGCCATCAGGGACGGTGACGAAGTAGCCTTCCTGCCTCCCATGAGCGGTGGTTGAGATGATTGTGCGCGTGGCGCAAAGCGCCTTCGACCCGCAGGCCGAGACGGCGTCGTTTGTTTCGGGCCGCGATGATGCGGGGGCGCTGGCCAGTTTCGTAGGCTATTGCCGTGCAGTGACCGACGGGACAGCGGTATCGGAACTGCGCATAGACCATTATCCCGGCTTCACCGAACGCGAGATCGCGCGCCTGGCGCAAGATATCCACCACCGTTTTGGCTGTCTGGACCTCCTGGTTGTCCATCGCGTGGGAGAGATCAGGCCGGGCGAAGCGATCGTACTGGTGGCGGCGTTGGCCACGCACCGCGGCGAAGCGTTCGATGCGGTCAGGATGCTGATGGATTATCTCAAGACCGATGCGCCCCTGTGGAAAAAGGAATCAGGTCCTGCCGGCTCCCGCTGGATCGAGCCCCGGGCCGAGGATCATGCGCGGCGCAAGGACGCTGGAAAGGAAGTGGCGTGAGCGAGGTGTTGCAGATTCCGGGCGGCGGCAAACTGTCTGACGAAATTGCCTTTCGTCCCTTGCGGGTAGCGGTGCTGACTGTATCGGATACCCGTGACGAGGAAAGCGACACGTCGGGCCGGCTTTTGGCCGAACGAGTGGCGCGCGACGGTCATGTGCTGGCGGCTCGCACCATGGTCAAGGACGATGTCGCGCTGATCCAGAAACAGCTTAAGGCCTGGATTGCAGACCCGGATGTGGACGTGATTGTTTCCACTGGTGGCACGGGCCTGACCGGCCGCGATGTGACGCCGGAAGCCGCGCGCCCGCTGTTCGACAAGACCATCGAAGGTTTCGAGACGGTCTGGCACATGATCAGTTTTCAGAGCGTGGGGCTTTCCACCATGCAAAGCCGTGCCTGCGCCGGCCTTGCCAAAGGCACGCTGATCTTCTGTCTGCCGGGCTCGAATGGCGCCTGCAAGGACGGTTGGGACAAGCTGATCCGCTGGCAGCTCGACAGCCGGCACCGTCCCTGCAATCTGGCGGAATTGACGCCGCGCTTTCTGGAAACGTGATGGCGGACGATCTCACCCATCTGGATTCCAGCGGCCAGGCGCGCATGGTGGATGTGGGCGAAAAGCCCGTCACCGTGCGCGACGCGGTGGCGCAAGGGCGTGTGCGCATGACGCGGGAGACTTTCGCCAAGGCGCTCGCCGGGGATTCGAAGAAGGGCAGTGTGCGGGCCGCGGCCGAATTCGCCGGCATCATGGCGGCCAAGCGCACCGCCGAACTGATCCCGCTTTGCCATCAAATCGCGCTCAGCAGCGTCAAGGTCGAAATCACGAGCGATGAAGCCGCCAGTGCTTTGGTGGTGACGGCCCGGGCCGCTACCCGTGGCCAGACAGGCGTGGAGATGGAAGCGCTGACGGCCGTGTCAGTCGCCTGCCTGACCATCTATGATATGTTGAAAGCCTCGGACCGGGGCATGGTGATCGAAGGCATTACACTGCTGGAAAAGCACGGCGGCGCTTCGGGCGACTATGTCCGTCCGCGGCTCAGCGGACCGTGAAGCCGGCCTTTTCGAAGATTGCTTTCGCTTCCGGTCCATTCAAGAAGTCCAGAAACGCCCGCGCCGCCGGCGATGCTGTCTTGGTCAGTGCGACCGGATAGATAATCGGCGGATGGGTATTTTCCGGAAAAATTCCCGCGACATGGACGCTGGGCGCCACCTTGGCGTCGGTAGCATAGACAATGCCGAACGGCGCTTCGCCCCGCGCCACATATTCCAGAGCCACGCGCACATTCTCCGCCGGCGCCACCTTGGACGCGACGCTGTCCCACACGCCCAATGCGGTCAGCGCGGCCTTGCCATATTTTCCTGCTGGCACCGAGGAAGGGTCGGCCAGCGCGAGCTTGCCGTCGCCCAGCGCGCCCGCCAGGTCAAAGTGCGGGGCGATGCGGGGCGCGGGTTTCGTGCCGGACGCCGCCACCAGCACCAGTTGATTGCCGAGCAGGTCTTTGCGCGTCGCGTCGGCGATAAGACCGGCCTTTTGCAGATAATCCATCCAGTCGGTGTCGGCCGACATGAAGATGTTCGCCTGCGCGCCCTGTTCGATCTGGCGGGCAAGAGTAGAGGAAGCGCCAAAGGAGAGGGTGACGCTCGCGCCGGTCCTGGCCTTGTAGGCATCGGCGACTGCCTTCAGGCTGTCGGTGAGAGAGGCGGCGGCAAACACCATGACGGGTGCGGCCGGTTGCGCCCGCACGACAGTGGGCTGCAACAGCAGCAACAGAGACAGGAGCGCAGCGCGGCGATTGGTGGACAAGGGGGCCTCCGCGGCTTAGCGTTTCAGCAAAGCGTTCGATACAATGGGGAATAACGTGTCACAGGACGGCAAGCCTGCCAAGCAGGGCCTTGTGAGCGTGGCCGAAGCGCGCGCCGCGATGCTGGCGGGCACCAAGACGCTGAAACCTGAAACGGTCGCGCTGGAACATGCCCTGGGCCGGGTCTTGGCCGATGACGTCAGCGCATCGCGCGACCAGCCGCCTTTCGATGTCTCTGCCATGGACGGCTATGCGGTGCGCAGCGCCGATACGCCCGGTCTGTTGCGGCTTGCCGGTGAATCGGCAGCAGGGCGCGGCTTCGACGGAATCTGTGATCAAGGATCGACCATCCGGATTTCCACCGGGGCAGCGATCCCCCTGGGCGCCGATAGTGTTGTCATCCAGGAAGATGTGTGCCGCGAGTGCAATGGCATAGCGGTGCCCGTGTCTCATTCCGGACAGAACATTCGGCCGCGCGGTGGTGATTTCAAGACCGGCACGCTGCTGCTGCCACATGGGCGTTTTCTTGACGGTGTTGGATTGTCGCTGGCGGCGGCATCGGGACTGGCGGCGCTGCCGGTGGTGCGTCAGCCGCGCATTGCCCTTCTTTCCAGCGGCGATGAACTGGCCGCGCCCGGCACGACGCCGGGCCCATGGCAGATATTTGATTCGGCGACCTTCGGAATTTCGGCGCTGGTCCGTAGCTGGGGTGGTGTTGCGCACCGTTTGGGCGTGGCGCGGGATGACGTTTCATCCATCGCACGCGCGGCCGAGCAGGGATTGCGCGACAGCGATCTGCTGGTGGTGATCGGCGGCGCCTCGGTCGGTGACCATGACCATGCGCGGCCGGCGCTGATGCAGCTTGGGCTTCAGCTCACGGTCGAAAAGGTGGCTGTGCGGCCCGGCAAGCCAACCTGGTTTGGCAAAACGACCGTAGGACCAGTGCTGGGCCTTCCGGGAAACCCGGCTTCGGCGCTGGTCTGCGCGCAGCTGTTCCTCAAGCCGATGCTGGCGGCGATGCAAGGTCGCGATCCCGAACCGCAGTTCCGCCGGGCCGTGCTGGCGCACGCCTTGCCCGCCAACGGGCCGCGCGAACACTATCTTCGGGGTGCCTTGAACTCGGATTCCGGCGGACGGCTGACGGCGCGCGCTTTCGAGGATCAGGATTCCTCCCTGATCTCGGTATTCGCCGCCGCCAACGCTTTGATCTGTCTGCCGCCCAGCGCCCCGGCCACGCCCGTGGGGGCGCTGGTGGATGTGCTACCGCTGGACGGTGCGGGATGCTGAGCGCGGAAGAAGCACAGATCCTTGGCACCAGTTTCTGGGTGGCGGCCAACGCGGTCCTGTGGTCCTTGCCTTTCGCGATCGCAACGGCGTTTGCCTTGTCCCGCCGATTTCCCGGCAAGCTGGCGCTGGAGGGTGTGACCCATCTGCCGATCATCCTGCCGCCGGTTCTGGTGGGCTTTTTATTGCTGATGCTTTTCGGGCAGCGTGGTCCGATCGGTGGCTTGCTGGCCGAGGCGGGCATCCACTTGGCCTTCACCGCCAAAGGCGCGGCGCTGGCGACGGCCGTAATGACCTTTCCCGTATTTGTCCGCAGCATTCGCCTTGCGTTCGAAGCGACGCATCACAGTTTGTTCGAGGCCGCGGCCGTGCTTCGCGCCGGACCGCGCGACCGCTTCTTTTCCATTGCTTTGCCGCTGGCGGGGCCGGGAATACTGGCGGGCGTCATGATGGCTTTCGCCACGGCGTTGGGTGAGTTCGGCGCGGTGATCACATTCGCTGCCAATATTCCAGGCCAGACCCAAACCTTGCCGCTGGCGATTTATGCCGTGTTGCAGGAGCCGGGCGGGGAGGCGGAAGCCTTGCGGCTGGCCGGCCTGTCTTTTGTTCTGGCGATGCTGGGCCTGGCGGCGGCGGCGGCGCTGCAGCGCTGGGCGGGGCGGCGGCTGTCGGGATGAGGTCTCTGGAAGCCGACATCGAATTCACCCAAGGCGCATTCTCGTTGCGCGCCCGTTTTGTTGCGCCGGGTGAGGGCATCACAGTCCTGTTTGGGCCCTCGGGCAGCGGCAAGACCACGCTTTTGTCCGTGTTGGCCGGGCTCCAGCGGCCAGATCGTGGCGCCATAAAGCTGAACGGGACCGATATCTCGGAGCTTGGCCCGCACCGGCGCGGCATCGGGCTGGTTTTCCAGGATGCGCGACTATTCCCGCATCTCACGGTCCGCCACAATATCGCCTATGCCGCGCGGCGGGCGCCGCGAGGCGGTCTGCAGGTCGAAGATGCGGCACGCTTCTTTGATGTTGCTGGTCTGCTGGACCGGCCGGTGGGCAATCTCTCTGGCGGTGAAAAAAGCCGGGTGGCCATGGCCAGGGCGCTCGTGTCGCGTCCGGATTTCCTGCTGCTGGATGAACCTTTTTCCGCCCTGGATGGCATCCGCCGGCGCGCGTTCATTGCCACGCTCTCGGACATGCATAGGGTCCACAAGCTGCCCATGCTGGTGGTCACCCACAACATCGACGATGCGGCGGCTTTGGCAAGCCATCTGGTCGCGATCCGGGATGGGGCTGTGGTGGCTTGCGGGGATTTCGCCACCGCCAGCCGGGAAGCAGCATTTCAGTCTCTGCTGGACGCGCGCGACACCGGCGCGGCGATCCCCGCACAGCTGCTGCAAGCGGCATCGGATAACCGGCGAGGGGCGATCTGGCTGCGCGCCGACCAGGTGATGCTGGCCACCGAGCCGCCGCGGGCGCTTTCCGCCCGTAATGTCCTGGAAGGGTGCGTGGCCTCGCTGTGGCCGGAAAGCGATCAGAGCGTTCTGGTCGAGGTGGCTGCGCCAATAGGCCCCCTGTTGTCGCGGGTGACGCCGCAAGCGGCCCGGGAGCTGGCGCTTGCGCCAGGCAGGCCGGTCTGGGCCATCGCCAAAGCGCATATGTTGTGAACGGCGGTTGCGGCTCGCAACGCTTAACAGCCCTCCGATCTCGTGATATTCGTTCGTATATATCGAGCGACGGGGGTCACGATGCGGTTTCTGGGGATGGGCAGCTTGGCTTTGGCGATCTTTCTGCCGGGCACGGCCAAAGCCGATGAGATTTCCGATTATTTCGACCACTGGTACGACCGGGTAACGGCAGCTCAGAGCAGCCAGCCTCACTGGATGACGCCGCTGATGACCGTCACGCCGCGCCTGGAGGAGGAATTTCGCTATGACCAATACTATGAAAGCACCAACACGGGCGCCGGTATCACCAGCAATGATGCCGGCAAGGGACTGGAACTGATGCCGACCACCACGAACGAAATCCTGTTCAATCTTCCCCCTTATCTCCAGCGGATAAAGAAAAGCCCCGCAAACGGTTTCGGGGACTGGCCTCTGCTGACGGTCAAGCAACGTCTTTTGAGCGCCAATGAGGACAATGGAAATTACATTGTTTCGGCATTTCTTGGCGTACAGGAGCCGCTCGGCACGCCAGCCTTCACCAATCATGCATGGGTCATCACGCCGACACTGGCAATGGGAAAAGGCTGGGGCGATTTTGATGTTCAAGCAACCATCGGTGCAGGCATACCGACGGCGCATTCAAGCGTCATAGGAACATCCGTCATCAGCAACGTTACGCTGCAATATCACCTGGCAGACTATTTCTGGCCTGAGATTGAGTTCAACGATACGACATGGTCCGGCGGGGCCCGCGGCGGCTTGAATCAGCTATACATGACTGCCGGGGTTATTTTTGGCCGCTTTCAGCTTACGCACCACTCCCGATTCATCGTCGGTGGCGGTTATCAGTTTGCTTTGTCGCCCAACGTCGTGGCCGCACCTCTGACGCCTGCCTACGATCACAATTGGCTTTTCAGCGCGCGCGTGGCTTTCTAAGCTCGGACTGCCCAGGGAACACTATCGCTGCCGGTTCATTTTCTCTCGGCCGCGAATGGCGATAGTATTATGCACGCGGTAATCTCTTTGCCGATCTTCCTGAGGCGAACGCAACAGACTCATGTGGCTGAAAAAATTACCATTTGGCCTGTTCCTCTGCCTCTGTGCCGCCCATGCCGCGCCGGCCGATTCGGCGTTCCGCAGCGGCTTGTCGGCCTACAACAGCGGCGACTACACTAGGGCGAAAAGCATCTGGGAACCGTTGGCGCAGAATGAAGACGCCGCCTCGCAGGCAGGACTGGGATTCATGTATCACCGCGGCTTCGGCATGGCGGTGGATGACAAGAAGGCGGCCTACTGGCTGCGCAGGGCGGCTGAGCATGGCCAGCCGGAGGGCCAGTTCATGCTGGGCAGTCTCTATTTTTATGGCCAGGGCGTCATGCAGAGCTATGTCCAGGCTTTTGCCTGGTGCGACCTGGCCCAGGACAATGGCAATGCGGACGCCGGCATGTGCCGCGACTCGGCGCTGCAGTCACTGTCGTCAAAGCGCGATGTGAAAGCAGCGTTCGACGCCAGCCTTGAACTTCACCATCGTCTTGCCTCCGGGCGGTGACACTGCAACTGCGAGCGTTATATCCGCGCATATATAACCGGAATTGACGCGATTTCATGCAGCATCTGGCGAAGGCGCTTCGCGGTCGCACCCTTGTCCTCGCGCCGCCTTATGATAGATTCTGACCAACCCGGTGGGGGCGCAGGTTGGTGGTCTGATAAAGACTCGCAAAAAACCAATCGCGCAGGGAAGACCCGTCGGCAGTTTCGTTTGAAACAGGCGAGGGCATTATGTCTGACGCGGACAAGACCGGAACAACGTCCGAGCAAGGCCGGCTACGCGCCACACGGCGCGCCGTCATCAAAGGCGTGATCGCCTCTGGTGTGGCCGTTTCGGCGGTGGGTTATGTGGTTTATGAGCGCACGGCCAAGCGGCCGGCAGCCGGCTCGGTCGAGCGGCTGATAACGCTCAACATCAACGGCCGCGACCGCCGCGTGGATGTCGCCCCCCATGAGACCCTGGCCCACACCATTCGCTACAAGCTGGGCCTGACCGGCACCAAGCTTTCCTGCGACCGCGCCGAATGCGGCGCCTGCACAGTGATGCTGGATGGCGTGACGACCTATTCCTGCTCGACCCTCACGCAGACGGCACGTGGCCGCAAGATTACCACGATCGAAGGCATCGCCGCCCCCGGTGGCGGGCTGCACAAAGTGCAGAAAGCGATGATCGCCGAACTGGGGCCGCAATGCGGGTTCTGCACTTCGGGCCAGGTCGTTGCGGCGGTGGCCCTGCTTAATCGCAATCCCCATCCGACGCTGGACGAAGCGCGGCGAGGCATGTCCGGCAATCTTTGCAAGTGCGGCGCCTACGATCATTACCTGAAGGCAGTCATGCGCGCGTCGCAGGAGGCTTGATCCATGGCAAACGAACACAAGCTTATCGGCAAGGACTTCACGGTTCCTGATATCGAGGCCAAGGTGACCGGCCGGGCGAAGTATTCCGAAGACTTCCGTGCCGACAACATGGCGTTCTGCAAGACCCTGACCAGTCCCATCCCGCATGCGAAGATCCGCAGCATCGATACTTCGGAAGCGCTGAAGATACCGGGTGTGCTGGGCATCCTCACCGCCGACGACGTGCCGCAATTCCCCCCGCCCGCCCAGGGTATCTTCGCCAAGGACGAGACCTTCTATGTCGGCGAGCCGATCCTGGCGGTGGCGGCCGAGAGCGAAGAGATCGCCGTCGAGGCCATCGAAGCCATCAAGATCGATTTTCAGGAATTGCCCCATGTGGTCGATCCGCTGGAAAGCCTGTTCCCGGGCGGCCCCAATGCGCGTTCGGAGGGCAATGTCGCAGCCGGCCAGATCAAGCTGCAGACGGTCAAGTGGGATGGCGCAGATTTCGCAGCCGCAGGCGACACCAAAATGCCTTTGGGCCGTCCGGCAGAGGAATGGGAGTATGGCGATGTCGACGCCGGCTTCAAGAAAGCCAAGGTGATCATCGAGGAAAACTTCGTTTCCGGCACCATGTCGCACAACTGCATGGAGCCCCGCACTGCTTTTGCCTATTGGCAGGGTGGCAAATGTTTCTTGCATGGCTCCAATCAAAGCCATACGGCGGCGGTCGCCAATATCTCCCGCTATATCGGTATCAAGCCGGATCAGCTGGTGTTCATCGCGGAATATTGCGGCGGCGGCTTCGGCAGCAAGATACCCGGCTATCCCAACATGGCGATCGCCGCCTTGTTGTCCAAGAAGATCAACCGGCCGGTGATGCACCGCATTTCCCGCTATGAGGAATATGGCATTGGCAGCGCCCGTCCCGGCTTCCAGGGCTATATCAAGATGGGCTTTGCGCCCAACGGCAAGATGACGGCCGCCGACCTTTATATTGTCCAGGAAAGCGGACCCATGGCCACGGCGGGCGATTTCCGCGCCGCCGCGGGCGCCATGAGCCTGGTCTATCAGCCGCAAGCCATGCGCTTCCGCACCGTTCCGGTTCTTACCAACACGATTCCGACCGGTGCCCAGCGCGGTCCGGGCGAGAACCAGCTCGTAAACATGATCGAGCCGATGATTGACCAGGCGGCAAGGCAGCTCAACATCGACCGCTTCGACATCCGCATCATCAATGCGCCGGACTCGAACGCCAAATTCGGCAAGGACCAGGGACCGGTGACCAGCGCCTTTCTGAAGGACGCGCTGGTGAAGCTCAGAACGTTCAGCAACTGGGAAGAACGCAAGAAGCGGTCGGGCCAGAAGAACGGCACCAAGGTGACCGGCATCGGCATCGGCCAGGGCTATCACTCCGCCGGCTCCAACGGCTTTGACGGATTGCTGCGCATCACCCCCGACGGCAAGCTTCATGTCCATACCGGTGTGGGCAATCTCGGCACCCATTCCTGGGCTTCGACCGCGCGCGTTGCGCCGGATCTGCTCAATGTGGCCTGGGAGAATACGGTGATCGAACGTGGCGACACGCGTCGCGGCCTGCCCTTCAATTCGCCCCAGGCGGGCAGCCTCACGGCTTCGACCCAGTCGCGCACCATGTACGCAGCCGCGATGGACATGAAGGCCAAGCTCACCGACATCGCCGCCCAGATGCTGGGTGGCAAGGCGGACGATTACGAATTGGCGGACGAAAAGGTCGTTCATAAGGGCGGCGGCAAGTCGATCACTTACCGGCAGGCGGCGCAGAAGGCCATCGAACTTGGCGGCAAATACAGCGGCAGGGAAGTGCCCGACGAACTCAATCCCATCACCAAGAGTTCGGTCGCCATGATCGCGGGTTCAGGGCTGATCGCCGCCGCCAAGGACATGCTGCCCCGTGTTGGAACGACGCCCGGGCTGACCTGCAACGTGGCCGAAGTGGAGATCGACACCGAAACCGGCGTGGTGGAAATCAAGGAGTGCATGAGTGTGGTCGACGTCGGTACCGTGCTGTTCCCGCTCGGTCTGGGCCACCAGATCGCGGGCGGTCAGATTCTGGGTATCGGCCTGGCGCATCTGGAACGCCATCTCTACGACCCCAAGCTGGGCATTCCCGCGGCGGTTGGATTCCACCAGGGCAAGGTGCCCACCTATCTCGATGTCCCGCCCAACATCACCTGGCAGGCGGTCGAGAAGGCTGACCCGCAGCACCCGCTGGGCATAAAGGGCGTGGGGGAGCCGTCACTGGGCTCGGGCTCGTCCTGCATCGTGTCGGCGATCGCCGATGCGCTTGGCGGCCATCTGTTCAACCGCACGCCGGTTACCGCGGACATGATCCTCAATCACCTGTCGGGGCGCCCGCCGGCGCACAAGCCCCTTCAGGTCAACACGGTTTGAGGGAGCGAACGTCATGATCGTCAAAGATATTATGGCCCCGTTCGATCTGTACCAACCGGTGCAGCTCAAAGACGCTTTTGCCCTCCTGGACAGCTATGGCCCGGATGCCTGGAAGCTGGCCGGCGGCTATGACAGCCTGGACTGGTTCAAGGACCGGGTGGTGCGGCCCAAGGCCGTGATCGACCTGACCCGTATCCCCGAATTGAAGGGCATCAAGCAGACGCCCGATGGGGTGGAGATTGGCGCGCTCACCACCCTCACCGAGATCGAGAACAACCCGGTCATCAAGGCGAATTACCGGCTTCTGTCGGACGCGGTCGGTCATGTGGCCAGCCCGCAAATCCGCAACCACGGCACCATCGGCGGCAACGCCTCCCAGAATGCGCGCTGCCTCTATTTCCGCTATGGCCTGCCCTGCTATCGCGCGGGCGGCACCACCTGTTATGCCGACACACCGGAAGGGATCAATCGCGAGCATGCGCTGTTCGGCGCCGACCGCTGCATCGCGGTGTCGTCCTCTGACGGCTCGCCGGCCCTGACGGCCCTGGATGCACAGTTCGTGATCCAGAATTCCAGCGGCCAGCGCGTGATGAGCGCGCAGGACTTTTTTGTCGGTCCCGAGGTTGACATCACCAGGCTGACCGCGACCAAGCCGGACGAAATTATCACCGCTATCCGCTTGCCCAAGAAATGGGCTGGGGCGAACTTCTATTTCGAGAAGGTTACTGACCGCAACGCCTGGGACTTCCCGCTGGTCAATGTCGCCGTCGCGATCCGTGTCGCCGGCGGCACCATCCAGGACAGCCGCATTGTCGTCGGCGGCGTGAGCGCCGTTCCGCACCGCCTTACCGGCGCGGAGGAGATCATCAAGGGCAAGGCCCAGGACGCGAATATCGCAAGCATCGCCGGCCAGTCGTCCACACGGGACGCGCGGCCGGTGAATTACAATGGCTTCAAGATTCCACTGATGGCAAACCTTGTCACCCGCGCCATCCGCGGCGCAACGGCCTGAAGAGGGGTTTGCAGTGGAACTATTCCGGTATGCGACTTCGGTCTACGGAGACCGGGAGATCATCGGGGGATCCTTTGATCTCATTCAGTATTTTGTGGCCGTGGGCGTTGCGGCGATTCTGGTCCATGCGATCTTCAAATGGGTCATGCCTTCCAATAACAATACCGCACATTAGGCAGCCCGGACCGGGAGGGATTTCATGAGTTCGCTTGCCGCAGCCGGCCACGTTGAGCGGCATAAACTGGTCGACCGCATCTATCATTGGGTGATGGCAATTTCGATCCTCACCCTGATGGCTACGGCCTTCCTGCCCATCCTTGGTTGGAAATTCGAATGGCTTGCCATCCACTGGGTGACCGGCCTGGTGCTGACCGCGGCGGTGGTGTTCCACATCATCCGATCCCTGTTCTTTCAGAAGATCATGAACATGGTGCCGGATGGCAAGGACGTCAGCGAACCGCTGGCTCGGCCCGGCAAATACAGTATTGCGCAGAAACTCTATCACGCGGCGGTGGCGGTGCTGATCCTGTGCGCCATCGGCTCGGGTCTTCTGATGTTGCGACATATCGATACGCCGTTCTGGAAGCGCGATCCTTACTGGTTCAGCGATCATGGTTGGGGCGTGGTCTATGCGCTCCATGATTTTGCCGCCATGGCCCTGATCACCATGGTGATGATCCATTTCTATTTTGCCATCAGGCCTGACGAATGGCACCTGACCCGCTCCATGTTCCGGGGCTGGATGACGCGCCGGGAATATGAGGATCATTATGATCCCGCGCGCTGGAAACCCTCGGAAGACTGATCCCCGTCCGTTCCGCGCATCCCGGACCTGGTCTATAAGACTTTCCGGTACCGTCGCGTCTCGCAAAAGGAGCATTGATGTCTAGTGATGTTGCATCCGCGGATCTGGCCGGGGCGCTCGATGTTATCGAAGAGACCTATGAATATATGCTGGCCTATGCCGCGCAGGGCCGCGTCGATGACACGGACACCTCCAGCGGGAGCATCCGCTCTTACCTCGAGCGTTCGGACCAAGCCCTGGGCGTGATCGCCTCCGCCGAACTTCCGGGCGACGCTGCGCGGAAATTCCTGGAGGTGATGCGGCAGGACGCGGTAAAAGCCGGCGCAGCCATCCGCCTGGTGCTGGCCAGGCCCGCGATCACCTCCCAGCTGATCGACAACCTGAATGCTTCGGTCCATCTGCGTACGCTGCTGACCGATATTTTCCTGCTTGACGAGACCCTAGAGATCACCCCTCCGTGAGAGCGGGCGGATTTCCATGTCTGATCTGAAAATCGGCATCATCGGCATCGGTGCGTTCGGCTCGCGGGCCGGGATGCGCCTGCTCTGGAATGGCTATCCCAATCTGATGGTCTATGACACCCATGAGCAGACGCCCCGGATATTCACCGGCACGTTTGGCGGTCTGTCACTGGGCTCGCCCAAGATGGTCGCGCAGCTTTGCGACATCGTGATCACCTGTCTGCCGTCGTCCAGCGAAATGCGCGATGTCTTTTTTGGCTGGGAAGGCTTGGCCACAGGGTTCAAGGGCGAAGGCTTGGTGGTGGATATCGGCACGACCGACCCGCTGGAAACGGTCGAGATGGCCAAGGACCTGGCGCGGCACAACATTCATCTGGTGGACGCGCCCGCTTTCGGCACGCCCGACGACGCAAGAGAAGGGCGTCTCACCATGGTGGTGGGCGGCGAGGACAAGGCGGTGGAACGCTGTCGGCCGGTGCTGGATGCCCTGGCGGCGAAGGTCATCCGTGCGGGCGCCGCCGGTTCGGCGCAGGCCGCGGTGGCAATCGCCGACTATGTCCGGGCCGTCCGGCTGCTGGCGGCCAGCGAGGCGATCCGGCTGGGCGGGTATTTCGGCTTTCAGCCGGACAATCTTCTGGACGTCTGTGATGCCCTGGGCGGGGCGGCGATGGGCCAGATGCTTCGCAATGAGGTCGCCAGCCGCCGGTTCAAGACCGGGCTGCAGCTTGGCGTGCTGCACGCCAATGTTGCTTTGGCCGAACGGGTGGCCCGCGCTGCCGGCCTGATGCTGCCCCTGATGACCCAGACGGAGGCCATGCTGGGCCAGGCGGAGGACCGGCTGGGCTACAGCAACGATCACAGCGCCGTGATCAAATGGCTGGAGACACTGGTTGTTCCACGCGAGAGCGAAGCGGGGCAGGGGCCCGAAACGAAAACGGGCCCAGCCTGAAAAGCCGGGCCCGTCCTGCCGTGAAGAATTCAGGCCCCGCGTGCCATCAGCACTGCTTGGCGCCCATCGCCTTCGCCACCGCGTCGGTCGCCGCCGTGACTTTGGCGATCAGCTCGTCGCCGCTGGAGTCCTTGATGCAGCTCATCGTGTAATCGAACTGGCCCTTCTTGGTAGCGGACGGCTTCTTGGTCTGGATGGTGCACCCGGTCGAGCAGGTGTCGGCCATGGCCGCGACGGAAAGCAGAGTGACGGCGCCGAACAGCAACACCGCGGAAGTGACGACCTTTTTCATAATCTCTCCTCACTGGGCAAAGAAACTTGAAGCCGAGAGATAGCCTATCATCCTGTAAAAAGAAAGGCGGCCGCCACGGCGCGATATTTCAAATTTCACTATTAATACCAACGGCTTATCGCGGTACCCTTCGGCTTTCACCGGACGGTATTCTGTGCCGCCACAGTTTGACTCGGTGTCGCGGCAAAACGACTATGGCGCATGCCAAAGCGACCCCTCACATCACTGGGTCGGCGCCAGCTATTGCGGTGCACCGTGCTCGGTGCTGCCACTGCAGCCATTGGCCTTGATGGTGGCACAGCGCACGCCAAGACGTCCTTTAAAGCCACCAAAAAGCAGGCCGGTTATATTGTCCGCGACAAGCCCGCAACGCAGATGTGCGCGCAGTGTCTCTATTTCATTGCGCCGAGTGATTGTGTCGTCGTCCAGGGGCCGATAAGCCCGCTGGGGTGGTGCAATTACTACGGGGACTGAAACTTCGCCGGCACTCCCGCTATCGATTGAATTTTTCGGCCGCTGGACCCCAATCGTACATTGCGCCATGCTGAAGTCATGGCAGCCCGGCCTTTTATCCGCATTGATTTCGAACCTTCCGGCAGCGCGCTCGGACCGGGCATGGCGCAGCTTCTGGAGCGCGTGGTGACCCATGGCTCCATTCGGTCCGCGGCCCTCTCCATGGGCATGAGCTATCGCAAGGCCTGGCTGTTGATCCATGAGATGCAAGAGACTTTCAACGGCGCCATAGTGACCAGCGCGGTCGGCGGCGCTGCTGGAGGCGGTACGCAATTGACCGAACTCGGATCAACCCTGCTCAAGATCTATCGGCGTGTCGAAAGCCGGGCTGCCCGGGCGGCCGAGGCCGATCTGGCGGCCCTGGACGGCATGGTCCGCGCCAATGCCAAGCCGCGCCGGACCGGACGCCGCAAACCGGTTTCCAAACCGGCGTGATATTGCGATAGTAATCACGCTTTTGGCGGTGGAGGCGTGGATGCGCATCCTTTTGGCATGGCTGTTGTTGATCACCCCGGTCCTGGCGCAGGAGGTGCCGCCGGCCATCCCCAGCACCAGCGTAAAGCTGGATGGCGCGGTGAAGACGCCCGCGACTTACAGCATGGCGGAACTTGCGGCGCTGTTCTCTGCCAGTATCACTCTGACGATTCAGGGCCATGATGCCGCCAGCGGCAGCTGGAAAGGCGTGCCGCTGATGGCGCTGATCGACAAGGCCGGCACGGTCGAAGAGACAGGGCACGGCGCCTATCTGCAGCATGTCATCATCGCGCGCGGCACTGATGGTTATGGCGTCGCCATCGCCATTGGCGAGATCGAGCCGAAATTTGAAGGCAAACAGGTGATCGTGGCCTATCAAAAGGATGGCGTGACATTGCCCAGCCTGCGCCTGATCATTCCTGGCGATGCCCATGCCGGGCGCGATGTGCGCGATCTGACGGAGCTGACGTTGCGCTAGCGGCCAGAAGAAAAAGACCCGATCGCATAGGCCACTGGGCCTTTTCCCAAGCCCTTCGCGACTGTTTCAGGGAAGCCAAGGATCCAGCAACATAACACGGGATGGGGCAGCTCAGGTACCCCGCCAGCTTTTCGCAGGAACGCCAGAAAAACCTGACGAAAAAAGTCTCACGCAGTCCCACGGGCGAAACTGCCAGGCAGTTGAAAGAATGGAGGCCACGCCCGGAATTGAACCGGGGTTCACGGATTTGCAATCCGCTGCGTCACCACTCCGCCACGTGGCCTCAACAAAAATGCCGGAAAAGGCCCGGCAAGCGGCTGGCGGCTATAACAGAAAGCCGCCGCTTTCCACAACCCGGCCCGTGCCTCACCCCATGACGAAAGCGTTGAGCTTGTTGCCGTCCGGGTCGCGGAAATAGGCGGCATAGAAGCCTTCGCCGCGCGCCCCGGGCGGGCCTTCGCAGGTGCCGCCCAGAGACAGCGCCAATGCGTGCAGCCGGTCCACCTGCGCCTTGTCTTTGGCGGCCAGCGCCACCATGACGCCATTGCCGACAGAAGCCGGTTTGCCATTGAAAGGTTTGGTCAGTCCGATACCGGCTCCCCCGCCGGGCGCGCCCCAGGCGATGAACTGATCGTTTTCCATCATCCGCCCGGTCCCCAGTTCCTTGGCGATGGCGTCATAGAAAGCCGCAGCCCGCGCCAGATCATTGGTGCCCAAGGTGACGTAGCCGATCATGATGTTCTCCCAGAAAAATGGTGGCCCGTGGCGGCGCGCCAACCGTCAAGCGGTCGCGTTGTCAGGCCGGGACCCGCGTCCTATAAGCATGCCGTCTTTGCAGGGGTTTTGCGATGTCCGAATCCGCCCGTTTCAACATGGTCGAGGCCCAGATCCGCCCGTCCAATGTCACCGATCCGCGCATCTGGGCGGCGATGAACGCGGTGGCGCGGGAGAAGTTCGTGCCCCGCGCGGCCACCGCCTTGGCCTATGCCGACGTGCCGGTTCAGGTCGCCCAGGGCCGCTATCTGCTCGACCCCCGCAGCTTCGCCAAACTGGTCCAGCTGGCCGAGGTGACGGCCGAGGACCGGGTGCTGGATGTGGGCTGCGCCACCGGCTATTCGTCGGCGGTTCTGGCGCGGCTGGCGGCCGATGTCGTGGCGCTAGAGCAGGATGCCGATTTGGTACGGGTTGCCAGTGAGTTGCTGGCAAATTCTGTGGGCAAGGTTGAACTGGTGCAGGGCGCCCTGATTGAAGGCGTAAAGAACCAGGCGCCATTCGATGTGATCTTTGTCAACGGCGCCATCGAACAGGTGCCCGAAACTCTTCTCGGTCAGCTGGCCGAAGGCGGCCGGCTGGTGGCGGTGCTGAAGGACGGCCAGAGCCGGGCCTGGCTCTTCCTCAAGGAGAACGGCCAGATCGGCAAGCGACCCGACTTCGATGCCGACGTGCCGGTCCTGGCCGGGTTCAAAAAGGCGATGGGATTCGTCTTTTAGGGCTCTGATTGGTCAGGGATTGGCCAAGGATTGGTCAGGACGGAGGCTTGGCCCCAAGGCCTAGGCATTAACTCTATCTTTGCTGTCTGCCCGTCACTATCCTACGCCGAAACCGCCCGTCTGCCGTGTTTGGCGGGCCTGTGGAGCTGCCGATGTCGAACCCTCAGCATGAACCCACCATGGAGGAAATCCTTGCCTCCATCCGGAAAATCATCTCGGAAGACACCCCGGAAACTGCCCCGGAGGCCCCGCCGCCGCCGGCCTCAGCCGCGCCTCCTCCCCCCCAGCCGGTGCATGACGATGTGCTGGAACTGACCCAGGAACATGTCGAAGCGCCGCCGGCGCCCGCACCCGTGCCCCCGCCGCCGCCAGCGCCGGTCCCGGTTATGGCCCCCGCGCCGGCCGAGGACATCGTGTTCCAGAGCGTGGCGCCCGCCCCCGAACACTCCGACATTTTCTCCGACCAGACCCGCAAGGCCATGGAAGACACTTTCAACAGCATTCCCGACGAGGACGAGCCCGTGCCCGCGACCCGCAACACCAGCCCGCTCGGTCCGGTCGACGGTTCGACGGTGGAAAATGTGTTCGAGCGCGCCGTGCGCGAAAGCTTCGAGCCGGTGCTGCAGAAGTATCTGTCGGACAATTCCGCCGCCGTGATCGACCGCATGAAGCCCCTGATCCGCGAATGGATGGACGAGCACTTCCCGCCGCTGCTGGAAGGCGCCGTCCGGGCGGAGGTGGAGCGGGTCGTTAAGGCCCGTCGGACCAAGCGCTGATTCCTGGCCGTTTTTAAGGTCGGGCTTGACCCGGACCTGAAAAAACCGGAAAGCCCGTCCCGGACTTTCCGGTTTTTCTATGCTCGACAAGACTTTCAATCCCCAGGATGTGGAACAGCGCATTGCCGCCCAATGGGAGGCGTCCGGCGCGTTTCAATGCGGCAACCGCCCCGGCGCCGAGCCGTTCTCGATCGTCATTCCGCCGCCCAATGTGACGGGGCGGCTGCATATCGGCCACGCCCTCAACAACACGCTGCAGGACATTCTGGCCCGCTTTGAGCGCATGCGCGGCAAGGACGTCTTGTGGCAGCCGGGCACCGACCATGCCGGCATCGCCACCCAGCTGATCGTGGAGCGCCAGCTGGCCGAACGGCAGATGACGCGCCTTGGCCTGGGCCGCGAAAAATTCCTGGAAGAAGTGTGGAAATGGAAGGCCGAATCCGGTGGGGCGATTGTCGAGCAGCAGCACCGGCTGGGCGCCTCCGCCGACTGGTCGCGCGAACGCTTCACCATGGATGAGGGGCTTAGCCGCGCTGTCACCAAGGTGTTCGTCGAACTCTACAAGCAGGGCCTGATCTACAAGGACAAGCGACTGGTCAACTGGGATCCGCGCTTGCAGACGGCGGTGTCGGATCTCGAAGTCGAAAGCATCGAGGTCAAGGGCCATCTCTGGCACATCAAATACCCGATCGAGGACAGCGACCAGTTCATTACCGTTGCCACCACCCGCCCCGAGACCATGCTGGGCGACACCGCGGTCGCTGTGCATCCGGGTGACGAGCGCTACAAGGCGCTGGTCGGCAAGATGGCCGTGCTGCCGCTGACCGGGCGGCTGGTGCCCATTATCGCCGATGACTATTCCGATCCAGAAAAAGGCACCGGCGCGGTCAAGATCACGCCGGGCCATGACTTCAACGACTTTGAAGTGGGCAAGCGCCACAAGCTGCCGCTGATCAACCTCATCAATAAGGACGGCACGCTGAACAATGACGTGCCTGCGCCTTATCGCGGCTTGTCGCGGGAAGCGGCGCGCAAGAAGGTGGTGGCCGATCTGGAGGCGCTGGGGCTCGTCGACAAGATCGAGCCCATCACCCATGCGGTGCCGCATGACGAAAAGACCAAGACAGTGGTGCTGGAGCCGTTCCTCACCGAACAATGGTACCTGAACGTCCAGCCGCTGGCCGACAAGGCGATTGCGGCGGTCGAAAAGGGCGAGACCAAGTTCGTTCCCGAGAATTGGGCCAATGTCTATTTCGGCTGGCTGAAGAACATCCGGCCCTGGTGCATTTCGCGCCAGCTGTGGTGGGGCCACCAGATTCCGGTCTGGTATGACGCGGATGGCAAGGTCTATTGCGCCGAAACCGAAGCCGAAGCGGTGAAGCAGGGCGGCGGCAAGCCGCTGACCCGCGACGAAGACGTGTTGGACACCTGGTTCTCCTCGGCGCTATGGCCGTTCTCGACCCTGGGCTGGCCCGATAAGACGCCGGAACTGGCGCGCTATTATCCCACCAGCGTGCTGGTGACCGGCTTCGACATCATCTTCTTCTGGGTCGCCCGCATGATGATGATGGGCATCCATTTTCTGGGCGAAGTGCCGTTCAAAGTCGTGCTGATCCACAATCGCGTGCTGGATGAGCAGGGCGCCAAGATGTCCAAGACCAAGGGCAATGTGGTCGATCCCATCACCCTGATCGATGAATTCGGTGCCGATGCCCTGCGCTTTACCCTGGCGCTGGCGGCCGGGCAAAGCCGCGACATGCGCATCGGCCCGACACGGGTCGAAACCAACCGCAATTTTGCCACCAAGCTGTGGAACGCGGCGCGCTTCTGCGAGATGAACGGCTGCATCACCGTGCCGGGCTTCGATCCGACGGGTGTGATCGAGACTGTTAACAAATGGATCGTGGCAGAGACCACGCAGGCCGTGGCCGATGTCACCGCCGCCATCGAGGCGCTGCGTTTCAATGACGCCGCGGGCGCGGCCTATCATTTCGTCTGGGACGTGTTCTGCGACTGGTATCTGGAATTTGCCAAACCGCTGTTCAACGGCCAGGACGAAAAGGCCAAGGCCGAGACGCGGGCGACTGCCGCCTGGGCGCGCGACCAGATCCTCAAGCTGCTGCATCCCTTCATGCCCTTTGTCACCGAGGAATTGTGGGCGGCGACCGCGCCGACGCCGCGCGACAGTCTGCTGGTGGTGGCACAATGGCCGGTCATCGTCGCGCCAAAAGGCGCGGATGCCGCCACCGCGGAGATGCATTGGGTAATCGATCTGGTGAAGGGTGTGCGTTCGGTGCGTGCCGAGATGAATGTGCCGGCGGGCGCGAAAGTCCCGCTGGTGATGACCGGCGCTTCGGAAGAAAGTGCGGCGCGGCTTGCTCGTCATATCGATGTCATCGCCACCCTGGCGCGGCTGTCCAGCGCCGAGGCCGCGCCCACCATCCCGAAGGGCTCGGCCCAGTTCGTGCTGGGCGAGACGGTGGTGGCGCTGCCGTTGGGCGACGTCATCGACTTCGCCAAGGAACGCGCGCGGCTGGAAAAGGACCTGAAGAAGGCGCAGGACGAAATTGCCCGCTTCGACGCCAAGCTGTCGAACGAGCAGTTCGTCTCCAAGGCGCCAGAAGAGGTGCTGAACGAACAGCGCGAGAAGTTGGCTGAGGCCAGGGCGCTGGCGGTGCGGCTGACTGACGCGATTGCAAGGTTGTCGCAATAACCCTGACGCCGCCGAGGTTGCAGCCCGGCAAGTGCATCCCTAACTCTTCGACCGCTGTCGAACTGCCAGAGGTCCCATGCCCACCCTGTTTGATCCCCTGAAGCTGGGGGCGCTGACGCTGCCCAACCGCATCGTCATGGCGCCGCTCACCCGCAGCCGCGCCACGCCCGATGGCCGCGTGCCGACCCAGTTGCAGGCGGACTATTACCGCCAGCGCGCGTCGGCCGGCCTGATCATTTCGGAAGCGACCTCGATTTCGCCCATGGGCGTTGGCTATGCCGCCACGCCGGGCATCTGGTCTGACGAACAGACCGAAGGCTGGAAGAATGTCACCAAAGCGGTGCATGACGCCGGCGGCCGCATGGTGCTGCAGCTCTGGCATGTGGGGCGCATTTCCGCAGCCCTGTTTTTGAATGGCGCGCAGCCGGAAGCGCCCAGCGCGGTCAAGCCCAAGGGCAACGTCTCGCTGGTGCGCCCCGAACAGGAATATCCCACCCCGCGCGCACTGGCAGGCGACGAAATCCCCGGCATCATCGCCGCCTACAAACGCGGCGCGGAGAATGCCAAGAAAGCCGGCTTCGACGGCGTGCACATTCACGGCGCCAATGGCTATCTGCTGGACCAGTTCCTCCAGGATTCCACCAACAAACGCACCGACGCTTATGGCGGCAGCATCGAGAACCGCGCCCGTCTGATGCTGGAGGTTGCCGACGCCTGCATCGATGTGTGGGGCGCGGACCGTGTCGGCATGCATCTGGCGCCGCGCATGGACGCACATGACATGGGCGACAGCGACCGGTTGGGCACGTTCAGTTATGTCGCGCGCGAGCTGGGCAAGCGCAAGTTGGGCTGGATCGCGGCGCGCGAAGCCTTCATGGACGAGAACACGCAGCTTGTGGACAGCCAGGGCAAGCCGCGATTCTCCGCTCATAAGGAAAGCATCGGTCCCAGGCTCAAGGAGATATTTGGCGGACCTTTCATCGCCAATGAAGGCTTCGACCAGGCGAGTGCGGAAAAAGCGCTGGCGGAGGGCAGGGCGGATGCAATCGCGTTCGGCAAATTGTTCATCGCCAATCCCGATCTGGTTGCGCGATTCTCCACCGGCGCGACGCTGAATGCATGGAACACCGCGACTTTCTATGCACCGGGCGCTGAGGGCTATACCGACTATCCCGCGCTGCCGGCTTGATCGCCGCAATCATGCCATTTTTAGGCACGGAACCTTTCGCGCCGACAGTACGTTTCCGCCCCTGTAGTGGGGGAGTGCCCCCGAAAACAGGAGATTGCATCATGAAGCGTTTGGCCAAAATTGCCGCCGCGGCCGCGATTGCGCTGGGCGCCGGCACCATGACGGCAACCGCCGCCTGCAATGGCGATGCCTCGACCGAAACTGTTCTGGGCGCCGGTTCCGGCGCGCTGGTCGGCGGTCTGGCGTCACACAGTATCGTGGGCGCCGCGGTTGGCGGCGTGGCGGGTGGGTTGATCGGCAACTCGATCGGTCATGCCAACAACCGCGCTGATTGCCGCCGGGCCGCCGCGGCCCACTATCGCCGCGAACATGCCGCCTATTACATCGATCATAATGGCGTGCGCCACTACTACTGATACTGCCGGCTGATTTTTTGACGACATAAAAAAGCCCCGGACCGTGCGGTCCGGGGCTCTCTTTTTTTGCGAACCGATCAGACGAGGTCGTAACGGTCGGCGTTCATCACCTTGATCCAGGCCACGACAAAGTCCTTCACGAACTTTTCCTGCGCGTCGGCGCTGGCATAGACCTCGGCCACGGCCCGCAGCTGCGCGTGCGAGCCGAAGATCAGATCGGCGCGGGTGCCGGTCCATTTGACATGGCCAGTCGTGCGGTCGCGGGCTTCGAAGATGTGGGCCGATTTCTCATCCAGTTTCCATTCCGTGCCCATGTTGAGCAGGTTGACGAAGAAGTCGTTCGTCAGCACGCCGGGCCTGTCCGTAAAGACGCCATGCCTTGCGCCATGGGCGTTTGCGCCCAGCACGCGCAGACCACCGACCAGTACCGTCATTTCCGGCGCGGTCAGCCGCAAGAGCTGGGCACGATCCAGCAGCAACTCCTCGGCCGGAATGCGGACCTTGCTGCTATGGACATAGTTGCGGAAGCCGTCGGCCACGGGTTCGAGTACGGCGAAGGATTCGACATCGGTCTGTTCCTGGGTCGCGTCCATGCGGCCGGGGGTGAAGGGCACCGTGATATCGGTGCCGGCGGCTTTTGCCGCTTTCTCGACACCAACACCGCCCGCCAGCACGATCAGGTCGGCGATGCTGATCTTCTTGCCGTCCGTACGGGCGCCGTTGAACCTGGCCTGTATGGTTTCCTGCACCGTCAGCACCTTGGCCAGTTGCTGGGGTTGGTTGACCTCCCAGTCCTTTTGGGGCGCCAAGCGAATGCGCGCGCCATTGGCGCCGCCGCGCTTGTCGGAGCCGCGGAAGGTGGAGGCCGAGGCCCAAGCCGCCCCGACCAGTTCGGACACGGACAGTCCTGACGCCAAGATTTCGCTCTTGAGCGCGGCGATATCCTTATCGTCCACCAACTTGTGATCGATGACCGGAATCGGATCCTGCCAGAGCAGCACCTCCGACGGCACTTCCGGGCCCAAATAGCGGGCGCGCGGGCCCATGTCGCGATGGGTGAGCTTGAACCAGGCCCGCGCAAAGGCTTGCGCGAACTGATCGGGATGCTCCAGGAAACGGCGCGAGATTTTCTCGTAAGCCGGGTCGAAGCGCAGCGCGAGATCGGATGTCAGCATCATCGGCTGTTTCTTCGCGCCACCATGCGCATCGGGCACGGTGCCCGCACCCGCATCGCCCTTGGGCTTCCACTGATGTGCGCCGGCGGGGCTTTTGGTCAGTTCCCACTCATAGCCAAACAGATGCTTGAAGAAGCCGTTGCTCCATTTGGTCGGCATGGTGGTCCAGGTCACTTCCAAACCGCTGGTGATGGCATCGCCCGCAAAGCCGCTGGCATGTTTGCTCGACCAGCCCAGGCCTTGCGCCTCGATGCCGGCGCCTTCCGGCTCCGCGCCCAGATGGGACGCATCGCCCGCGCCATGGGCCTTGCCGAACGTATGCCCGCCGGCGATCAGGCGACGGTTTCCTCATCGTCCATCGCCATGCGCCCGAAGGTGTCGCGGATGTCGCGAGCAGAGGCGATCGGATCGGGATTGCCGTTCGGGCCTTCCGGATTGACATAGATCAGGCCCATCTGCACTGCGCCCAACGGACCTGACGGTTCGCGCTCGCCGCTATAGCGTTCGTCATCCAGCCATTTGCGCTCGGGGCCCCAATAGACGTCTTCCTCGGGCTCCCAGGTGTCGGCGCGGCCGCCGGCGAAACCGAAGGTCGCAAAGCCCATGGTTTCCAGCGCGACATTGCCGGTCAGGATCAAAAGATCGGCCCAGGAGATCTTGCGGCCATATTTCTGCTTGATCGGCCACAACAGGCGGCGTGCCTTGTCGAGATTGGCATTGTCCGGCCAGCTGTTCAGGGGCGCGAAACGCTGCTGTCCGCCGCCGGCGCCGCCGCGGCCATCGGCGGTGCGATAGGTGCCGGCGCTGTGCCAGGCCATGCGGATGAAGAGGGGGCCATAATGGCCGAAGTCCGCCGGCCACCAAGGCTGGGAACTGGTCATCAGCACCGCTAGGTCTTTTTTGAGCGCCGCATAATCGAGGCTCTGAAACGCCTTGGCGTAATCGAAGCCCGCGTCCATCGGGTTGGACGCCGGTGTCTGCTGATGCAGGATTTTCAGGTCCAGAAGATGTGGCCACCAGTCCCGGTTGGTGTGCGGGGCATGGGACGTCCCATGCATGACCGGGCATTTGCCTGTCCTGGCCGGATTATCTGCGCTCATGGAAGTTCTCCTTGAATTTAGAATAGTTCTAAAATATGAGCAGCAGAGCGTCAAGACAGTTTAGAATAATTCTCAAATAGACCGTGGCGCAGGGCCGCCATCCGGAAATCTGGCTTGAGCAGGACAGGCGAGGCGGTAATAGTCCGCCCGGTTTTTGCCGGTTCAGGGAAACTTTATGTCCAAATTCGACAAGTCGAAGCTGCCTTCGCGTCATGTCACCGAGGGGCCGGAGCGCGCGCCGCACCGCTCCTACTATTACGCCATGGGGCTGACGGAAGCGGAGATTCACCAGCCCTTCGTCGGTGTGGCGAGCTGCTGGAACGAGGCCGCGCCCTGCAACATCGCCCTGATGCGCCAGGCCCAGTCCACCAAGAAGGGCGTCAAGGCGGCAGGCGGCACGCCGCGCGAATTCTGCACGATCACCGTTACCGACGGCATCGCCATGGGCCATGAGGGCATGCGCTCGTCGCTGGTGTCACGCGAGGTGATCGCCGACAGTGTCGAGCTGACCATGCGCGGCCATTGCTATGACGCGCTGGTGGGTATCGCCGGCTGCGACAAATCCCTGCCGGGTATGATGATGTCGATGCTGCGCCTGAATGTGCCCAGCGTGTTTCTTTATGGCGGTTCGATCATGCCGGGCCGATTCCACGGCCAGGATGTCACCGTGGTCGATGTGTTCGAAGGCGTGGGCAAATATTCCGCCGGCAAGATGGCTGGTGCCGAACTGACCGAGTTGGAGAAGGTGGCGTGTCCGGGCGCGGGCGCCTGCGGCGGCCAGTTCACCGCCAACACCATGGCCTGCGTTGCCGAGGCCATCGGCCTGGCGCTGCCGTATTCCAGTGGCCCGCCGGCCGAAATCCTGTCGCGCGACGACTTCGCGCTCAAGGCGGGCGAGCAGGTGATGGAGCTGCTGGCGAAAAACCTGCGTCCGCGCGACATCGCCACCCGCAAGGCCTTCGAGAATGCCGCCATGGTGGTGGCGGCCAGCGGCGGCTCGACCAATGCGGCGCTGCATCTGCCGGCGATGGCGAACGAGGCCGGCATCAAGTTCGACCTGTTCGACGTGGCGGAGATTTTCAAGAAGACGCCTTATGTCGCCTCGCTCAAGCCCGGCGGCAAATATGTCGCCAAGGACATGTGGGAAGCCGGCGGCGTACCCATGCTGATGCGCATCCTGCTGGATGCGGGGCTGCTGCATGGCGACTGCATGACGGTCACCGGCAAGACGGTGGCGGAGAATCTGAAAGACGTGAAATTCAATCCTGACCAGAAGGTGATGGTCGAGGTGAAGAATGCGCTGTCTCCCACCGGTGGCGTCGTTGGCCTCAAGGGCTCGCTGGCGCCCGAGGGCGCCATCGTCAAGATCGCCGGCCTCAAGCACATCAAGCATCGCGGTCCGGCGCGGGTGTTCGACTGCGAGGAAGATTGCTTCGCGGCGGTCGAGCGCCGCGACTATAAGGAAGGCGATGTCCTCGTCATCCGCTGGGAAGGCCCCAAGGGCGGTCCGGGCATGCGCGAGATGCTGTCGACCACCGCCGCGCTTTACGGCCAGGGCACGGAAAATATCGCGCTGGTCACGGACGGGCGTTTCTCGGGCGCGACGCGCGGGCTTTGCGTCGGTCATGTCGGACCGGAAGCCGCCGACATGGGCCCCATCGGTCTGCTCAAGGATGGCGACATCATCGTGATCGATGCCGAAAAGGGCACGATGGATGTGGAATTGTCCGAGGCGGAACTGGCGGAACGCAAAAAGGCGTTCAAGCCCAAGCCGCCGGGGTTCAAGACCGGTGCGCTGGCGCGCTATGCCAAGAATGTCGGCCCCGCGCGAGATGGTGCGCTGACCACGCCGGGCGCGGATCAAGAAGTGCGCTGTTACGCGGATATTTGATCTACGCCGATATCTGAGGCTTCAGGGGCTGAGCGCCCGCACGCCGTCCGCCACATACTGCACCGCCAGGGCCGCCAAGAGCACACCCAGCAGGCGGCCCAGTATGGCTTCGCCCTGCCGTCCCAGCAGCCGCTCCAGCGGTCCGGCGCAAAGAAATACGCAATAGGATGCCAGCAGCATCGCGCCCATGATGGCGATCAGCGCCGCGATGCCGGTGGGGCTGTGAAGCCGGCCAGCGAGCAGGATCATGGCCGTGATGGCACCGGGTCCCGCGATCAGCGGGATGGCCAGCGGAAAGGCCGCCATCGCGGCGCCTGGTTGACCGGTCTGATCGGTCTTGCGCTCGGTGCGCCGCTGGAAAACCATCTCGAAGGCGATGGCAAAGAGCAGCAGCCCGCCAGCGATTCGGAACGCCGCCAGCGAAATGCCAAGCAAGCCCAGCAGCCGCTCGCCGGTCAAGGCGCTGCCCGCCAGCACGCAGAAAGCGATAATGCTGGCCTGAAGCGCGAGTTTTCGCCGGGTCGATTCTTCCAGCCCGGAGGTGAGGCCGATGAAAATCGGGCCCAACCCGATCGGGTCGATCACCACCAGCAGGGTGACAAAGGCGGAAATAAGCAGTTCCGTCATGGGTGTCCTTCACACAGCCGGGTTGGACAGGCAACCCGGTTAACCATAAATGCGCGCCGCCAGGCCGTCATGGCTCGCCCGAACGATGAATTCTGCATGAAAATGGGGGGATGGTACGGCCGGTGCGGCTGCGCCGTCTTGCCCCGCAGCCACCGGCTGGTAAATTGAACTGCTATTTCTGGGCGTGTCCGGCGGGTGGTTATGCGAAAAGTTGCGTTGGTGTTGGGCGCGTTGCTGGCCCTGTCGGCTCCGGCCGCGGCGGGTTGACGCCGCACCGAAGGACAAGCCGGTACACCTGGCGCTGTTCCAGCAGAAGAACATCTTTCATTCCGGCATCACCCACGAACACACCATCGCGCTGACCTTTGACGACGGTCCCAACGCCCACACCAATGAGGTGCTGGATGCGCTCAAGGAGCTGCATGTCAAGGCGACCTTCTTCATTGTGGGCGAACAGGCCCATCGCCATCCCGACGTTCTGGCGCGTATCGCCCGCGAAGGACATCTGCTGGCCAACCACAGCGCCACCCATGCCTTCCTGGGCTCGCGCTATGACGCCGACCCCGACGCACTGATCGCCCAGATCCGCGACGTGCACGACCAGATCGCGCCGTTGATGGCCAGGGGCGACAAGTTCTATTTCCGCGCGCCCTATGGCGCCTGGCGCAAGGCCCACGCCGACATCCTCAATGCCGACCCGGAACTGCGCCGCTATGTCGGTGCCATCTATTGGGACGAAGGCGGCGATATCACCATGTCGCGCGATGGCTATGTGATGAGCGCGGCAGACTGGGACTGCTGGCATATGCACTGGTCGGCGAAGACCTGCGCCAAGGGCTATAGCCGCGAGATCCGCCGCAAGGATGGTGGGGTGGTGCTGATGCATTGCATCCATCTGCGTTCGGCCGAATTGGTGCGCCAGGTGGTGCCCGCCCTGATCGAGGAGGGCTACAGCTTCGTGCGGCTCGACCAGATGCCGGAATACCGCCAGTATGAGACGCCGGATATTGACGGCGTGGCGGATGCGCGCCAAAAGCCGGTGCATATGGCGGCGCTTCGGCCCGAAGATTTCAAGGCCGGCGACATAAAATAACCGCGGGCTTCCTCCCGCGGAACCGGGAGAAAAGCAATGACCGCACGCATCCTGCTTTTGGGTCTGGCGTTCGCGAGCGCCTTGGCATTTCCGGCCCTGGCCGCCGACAGCAAGCTCGCGGCCGCGGTCGCGTCGCCGACGCGCGCGGCAGAAAACACCGTTCGCGACAAATACCGTCATCCCGAAGCCAGTCTGGAATTTTGGGGGCTCAAACCGCATCAGACGGTGATCGAGATTGCGCCGTCCAACGGTTACTGGACCGAGATCCTGGCGCCATACGCCAAAGCCACGGGCGGTCATTATATCGCCGCCGAAGGCAAGACCGGACAGATGCTGCCCGCCAAATTCGCCGACAAGGGCACTTATGGCGACGTCGCCTATACCGTGTTCAGCCGCGCCTCGGGACCGCTGGGCCGCACCGGTTCTGCCGACCTGGTGCTGACGGCGCGCAACATCCATGACTGGCTGTGGACGCCGGGCTTTGCGGAAAAAGGCATGGCGGATTTCTTCGCGGTGCTGAAGCCGGGCGGCATTCTGGCGGTGGAAGACCATCGCGCCGATCCGCGCCCGCAGATCGGCGATGCCCATGACGGTTATGTCGCCACCGCCACGATCGTGAACCTGGCGAAGAAGGCCGGCTTTGTGCTGGAGGCGAGTTCGGAGATCAACGCCAATCCTAAGGACACCAAGGATCATCCCTTTGGCGTCTGGACCTTGCCCCCGGTGCGGCAGAGTTCGGCGAACGGTCAGCCCGATCCCAAGTTCGACCATTCCAAATATGATGCCATCGGCGAAAGCGACCGCATGACCTTGCGCTTCCGCAAGCCGGGCTGACCTGCGCATTGTCAGACGCGTGAGCCGAATCGGATTCCTCTATGCCATCGTCGCGGCCATCCTGTTCGGGGTGGGCGGAAGCCTGGCGCAGTTCCTGTTCCAGCAGCGCGGCGTCGATACCAGCTGGCTGGTGACCATGCGCCTGTTGTTCGCCGGCACGGCGCTGCTGGCGATTTCAGCGGCGCGGCAGGGGCACCAAGTGCTGGCGGTGTGGCGCCGCGATGCGTTGCCGCTGCTGGCCTTCGGCCTGATCGGCATGATGCCGGTGCAATATACCTATATGGCGGCGATCAGTGCGTCCAACAGCGCCACGGCCACGGTGCTGCAATTCACCGCGCCGGCGATGGTGGCGGTGTGGCTGGCCGCAACCCGGCGGCGGGCGCCGGACGGCCGCGAAATTGCCGCCATCGCGCTGGCGGTGCTGGGCACGTTTCTTCTGGCGACCCATGGCAGGATCGGCGCGCTTTCCATTTCTGCGGTTGCCTTGTTCTGGGGCATCGCCAGCGCCGTGGCCGCGGCCTTCAATTCGCTGCAGCCAGCGGGGTTGCTCAAGCGCCATGGTCCGGCAGTGGTGGCGGGTTGGGGCATGATCGTCGGCGGCGTGGCGCTCTCGCTGCTGCATGCGCCATGGAAAGTGCAGGGCGTTTGGGATTCACAAGCCGTCATCTTCTTCGCCTTTATCCTGGTGCTGGGCACGCTGGTGGCGTTTTACCTGTTCAACCGCGCGTTGGCGCTGATCGGGCCGCAGAAGACCATTCTGTTGACCTGCGGCGAACCTCTGTCGGCGGCTTTGCTGGCGGTGTGGTGGCTGGGCGTGCAATGGGGCGCGATGGACTGGCTGGGCACCGCCTGCATCCTGGTGACCATTCTGCTGTTGTCCAAAGAACAGACGCCGCAAGCACAGGCCGAGAAAGTTACCTGAGCAATTCCTTCAGCCCTTCGGCGAAGGAGATTTTTGGCGTCCAGCCCAGCGCCGCCTGAATTTTCGAAATATCCGCAAGCGTGGCTTCAGAATCATTTTTGCGCGCTTCGGTATGGATCTGGTCGGGCGAGATCATGTCGGCCAGTTCTTTGACCGACAGGCTGGTGCCGCTGCCGACATTGAACACTTCGCCGCGCACTTCGTTTTCTGGGCTTTCCAGGGCGGCGATATTGGCCGCTACCACATCGCAGACGTGAATGAAATCGCGGCGCTGTTGGCCTGCGCCGTGGATTTCCAGCGGCTTTCCTTCCGCCTTGCGTTTCAGGAAAATGCCCAGCACCAGGGCATAGGCGCCGGTCTTGGGCTGGCGTGGACCATAGACATTGAAATAGCGCAGCACGACGGACGGCAGGTTGAAGCCTTGGTCGAACATCAGCGTGTATTGCTCGCCCACCCGCTTGGTCAGGCCATAGATATTGAGCAGGTCGGGTGGGTCGTTTTCGCGGTGCGGCGGGGTGCGGTTGCCGTAATAGGTGGAGGAGCCGCTATAGACGAAACGCTTGACGCCCGCGTCGCGCGCCGCCAGCAGCATGTTCTGGGTGCCCACAATGTTGGAGCCGGTGCAGATTTCGATCGCCTCCTGCGACGGGCCGGAGCGCGACATGGCGGCGCAATGCAAAACCCCGTCCATGTCTTTTGCGGCGCGCTGGCAGGTGGCGATGTCGCGAATGTCGCCTTCGAGAAATTCGCAAAGCCCTGGCACCCATTCCCGTTTGCCATAGATCAGGCTGTCCAGCACCCGCACCTGGTAGCCGCGCGCCAGCAAGCCTTCGCAAAGATGACTGCCGATGAAGCCGGCGCCGCCGGTGACCAACACGCGTTTCATGGTGCCTTGTTATACAGGCTTTGGAAGAAGGCGAGATCGTCTTTTGTGTTGATGCCGCGCGCCTCGGTGGCATCGGCTACCTCCAGCGGCGTCACCGTCCAGTCGCGCGCGGACAGGAAGGGCAGGAAGGGCAGAAAGTTGATCTCGCCCGTGCCGCGGCCGGGCTGCGTGCCAGCAAGATACTCATCCCAGGCTGGCTTGAGCCCTTCGGTTCCCAGCAGAAACGTGCCGACATCGCAAAAGCCGTTTGGTGTGGTGGTATCGCCTTCGCGGGTCTGCAGAACCCTGGTCAGGCGTTGGTCCTCAAAGACATATTCCACGTAAGGAACGGCCATGCGCGTCAGCGGCAGGACGACATGCTTTTGCGCACGTCCCAAAGCCATGACGGTGCGTTCCAATGTGTCCTTGGAAACAAACACCTGATCGCCCCACACGATCAGCACAGCATCATATTTCGACCAGATATCGAAACCGCGAAAGATGGCGTCGCCCATGCCGAGGGGCTCGGGCTGGATGCTGACCGAAACACTGGCGGGCAGGGCGGGAAACTGTTTTGCCCCATCGGGCGACAGGACCAGATGGATGTGATCCACCAGCGGCGCGAGTTTGGCGTGCAGGATCGACCAGATGGTGTCGCGCGCCGAAAGCGGGGTCAGAATCTTGGGAAGATCGCTGCCCAGCCGCGTGCCGCGTCCCGCCGCGGGAATGACGGCGCAAATCTTCATGGAAGAAGACTGGCAAGATTGGAGAGGCCACGCCTGACCCGCCAGTTGGGATCGGTGAAGCCGGAGAAGGTGCGGTACAGTACCGGCAGCTCTGCCACTTCCACGCCGCTCCTGATCAGTTGGCGCACAATCGACAAGGGCGCATCACCCTTGATGGGCGGCAGGCCAACAAGGGCATGCCGGCGGAACACGCGCAGGCCGGTCAGCGGATCGGAGAAGATCACGCCCGTGCGTAGATAGAACAGGGCGCTCAGCGAGAAGGCCGCCGCCTTGCCCAGCCAGTAGAGCAACTTGTTCTCGCCATAGGCCGCGCGCACCGAGGTGATGAACTGCCGCCGGCTTTGGGTGCGCGATCCGAACACCCCGCCCAAGGATTGCTGCTGCTCCAGAAGCCGGATGATGGCCAGCACATCGGCGAAACGATAGGCGCCGTCGCCGGTCATCAACACCAGATAATCCGACGTGCCGCGCGTGAGCCAGTCGCGCAAATAGGCGGTTTCCGGAAACAGGCCGCCCAGATTCACGCTGCTTGCGCCGGTGCCGGTCACATGATTGAGGGTGAGGTGGGTGCTGAGGCCGTTCCAGTCACTTTCCTGGAATTCTTCCAGCAGTTCATCGCTGGCGACGGAGCGGCCCAGTATGTCGGCGAAAATCTCGACCGTGGGCGCGGTGCGTTGCGCACGCAAACCCAGCACCGCGTCGGCCACGGCTGTGCCGTTGTGAACTTGCGGCCGCACCTCGGTGGCAAAAGCGCCGTGCAGCACCGCCGCGCCGCGATAGCTGTCATGGACCAATGCGCCCATGGGCAGACGGTTGGGGTCGTTGTTGACCAGGATATGCGTGGCCAGCGCGCCATAGGCAAAGGCGCGATCGGCCACGTCGCTGGCGCTGAGACCCTGAATGTCATTGTCGCTGTCCAGGTTCATCACCAGCGCTTTGACCGGGGCGGACGCGGCCGCCAGCGCCGGGGCCGCGATCAGATAGCTGGGGAGCAGTGAAGAATGCTGGGTGCCGGGTCCGTAGAGGATAATGTCGGCACCGGCGATGGCCTCGGCGGCCGCTTTTGACAATTTTGGCGGCGCATCGCGCGCCGAAAGCCAGATGTGCTTTCCGGCCGTATCCTGCGACGCCAGTTCCTGCTTTTCGTCCACCGTCAGCGGCTTTTCCAGCAGATAGAGATGGGTGATCGGGCTTGGCGATTGTATTCCCACCACTTCCGCTTCGCTGGCGAGCAGGGTGCTGTCCTGTTTCAGTCCCATCAGCACCCGGTTCTGCCGGGTACCGACATTCAGCAGTTGGGCGCGGCTGCCGACCAGGTCACCTACCTCGGCGGCTGCCGCATTGAAGTCTTCGCCTTGCACCAGATAGGCGCCGGCAAAGATCAGATTACCCAGCGAGCAGTCGCGATAATCGAAGTCGCCGCCCCGGGCGAAAAACCGCGCCAGAAGCCCGCGCAGCCGCGCAAGCGTCGCGGGTTGCAGTTGCGCGAACCAGCTCGCCAGCGGTTCATCCAGTGCCGTTTCGTCCCCGCTGGCGAAACGCGTCAGCTTTTCGATCTCCGCGCCGCCGGGCAGGCGATATTCCATCAGGTTCTTCAGGGCGTACTGCGCCTGGGAATAATTGCCGAACAGATAGGACAGGTTCTTGCGGAAATCCGACGGACCCAGCATGCCGGGAATGAAGTCGCGCAGGGCGCCGGTCGAAAGACCGTCATCGAAGGCATTCACGATCAGGGTCAGTTCGACATCGGTGCGCCGCAGCAGGGCGCGGATGATGGTGGCGCTGCCCCGGCCGCCGCAGAACAGGACGATGCGGGTGGTCATGGTCTGGGCCGCGTCAGGATGCCGAGCGCGAGCAGCGCCTGGCGCAGCATGATGTAGAGCACGAACAGGAAGCGGTCGCGCGCGCCGCGCACCAGCTTCATGCTGCTCACACCTGTGGTGCGGGGACGATGCTCGATCGTCACCTCCACCGGAACGGTGCCGCATTCCAGAAGCCGGGACGTGACCTCGGTCGAATAGTTCATGCCTTTGGCTTCCAGCCCAAGCCCGCGCAAGACAGGCCCCGATACCAGTTTGAAGGCGGAATTGAAATCCTTGAGCCGGCTGCCATGGGCCCAGTTGCACAAGACGCCGCTGGCCCAGCTGCCGAAGCGGGCGAAGGCCACGTCTTTCTTCTGGCGGATGCCGATGGCGGCCACGCTGCCGGACTGGCGCAGCGCCGCCATCATGTCCGGCAGGTTCTGGATGGGGAATTGCCCATCGCTGTCCAGCAGCAGCACCCAGTCGCCTTTGGTGGCGGCAATGGCCGCGTTCAGCGCCGCGGCCGCGCCCTGGTTGGCGTTGAAATGGATCGGTTTGAGGCGCGGATAGGTCAGCGCCAGCCGGTCTAGAATGGCGCCGGTTTCATCGCGGCTGCCGTCATTGCAGATCACGATCTCGAAGTCCGCCAGAGTCTGGGCGGCGAGAAAGCCGTGCCAGTCCATCACCACCGCGGTGATGCCTTCCGCCTCGTTATAGGCGGGTGCTGCGACCGACAATCTGATGGGGCCGGACAGATCGCTCATGCCGCCTCCAGCATGGTGCGATAGAGGGCTTCCAGATTGCGCGTGAAGCGCTGTGTGTCGAACAGCGGCACACGATTCCGGTTGGCCACGAGCTTTTCGCGTATCGCTTGGAGCGCTACCGGATCGCGCGCCAGTTTCAGCGCGAGTGTTTCATAGGCGGGCAGGTCTTGGGCAACCAGTTGCGGCAGTTCGGCCGCCGTGAGGATGGAAGCTGCCACGCGGGCGGGAAAGGAATGCCCCGGCGTGGTTATCAAAGGCAAGCCCACCCACAGCGCGTCACTGGCGGTGGTGTGGGCATTGTAGGGCAGCGTGTCGAGAAACAGGCCGGCCAGCTGCTGGCGCGCCAGATGCTGCTCGGGTGTGGTGCGGGCGGCGAAGATCAGCCGGTCCGGCGCGACGCCGCGCACCTGCGCCTCCCTGCGCAGATTGTCCCGGATGCTGGCATTGCCTTCCAGCAGCCACAGCACACTGCCATCCACCTGTTGCAGCAGCCGCATCCAGATGTCGAACAAAGGCGCGGTGATTTTCCAGTTGTGATTGAAGCAGCAAAAGACAAAGCCGTCTTCTGGCAATCCGGCGTGGCTGCGCGAGGGCGGCGCGGGCACATCACGCTTGGTGTCTGTCACCCACAGTGTGTCGGGTAAGGCTGTGATCTTCTCGCTGAAGAACCGGTCCTGATCCTTGGGCACCACCAGCCGGTCGGTGATCAGGTAATCGATATAGCCACTGCCGGATGTGCCGGGATAGCCCATATACTTGGCCTGAACCGGTGCGGGCCGATGCGCCAGCACCCAGGGCCTGGCGCCGCTGGTGTGGCCGCCCAGATCGATGGCGATATCGATTTCCCATTGCCGCAAAAGCGTGGCCACGTCGCGGTCGCTCTGCTGGCGGGCGTCATGAAAATGCTCAAAGGCTTTCACCAGCCGCTGCCGCATCGCGTTGCCATCGTCGGCGCCGAAAGAAACGGCGGTGACTTCGAATCGCGCGCGATCATGCAGCTCGAACATTTCCGCCGTCAGGGCGGCAGTGACATGCTGATGAAAATCCGCCGACAAATAGGCGACGCGAATGCGGTCGTGGTTGTAGCGCTCGCCATTCCAGAGCTTGGACAGAGGCCCGGGACCGGCTTGGCGGACATAATTCTGCGAGCAGCGCAGCTGCAGCGCGTTGTCGTCGTGATAGCCCAACACCACAAAGGGCTGGATCACCGCTTTGCCTTCCAGCACCGCATCCTTAATAAGCGGCGCCAGCTCTTTGGTGCGCGCCCAGTCGCCGATGGTGATGGCCGCATTGGCAACGCCGCTCAGCGCATTGGGATGGCCGGGATCGATTTCCAGCGCCCGTTCATGACTGGTCAGCGCCTCTGCCGGGCGGTTGAGTTCGGCCAGCGCATTGCCACGATTGTAGAAGGCGTCGGCAAAGCCAGGCTTGCGCGCGATGGCGCGGTCGCAATCCTCCAGCGACTCGGCAAAGCGCTTCAGGCTCCATAGTGCAACGGCGCGGTTGTTGAAGGCTTCGGCATAATCGGGGCGCAGGCGCAGCGCCTGCTCATAGCTGGCAATCGCCTCACCCATGCGCTTGAGGTCGAACAGGATGATGCCACGATTGTTCCAGGCCTCGGCGAATCCAGAATGTGCGGCCAGCGCGCGCTCGACAGCCACCAGCGCTTCGTCCGGACGCTTCAGGGTCTTGAGAACAAGGGCGCGGTTGTTCAGCGTGTCGGGAAAATCCGGCGTCACCGCCAGCGCCCGGTCATAGCTCTCCAGCGCTTCATCGTAACGCTTCAGATCGGTGAAGATCATGCCGCGCGTGTTCAAGGCTTCCAGATCGTGCGGCCGGATCGTCAGCGCCTGGTCTACTGCTGCCAGCGCGTCGTCCAGCCGTCCCAGGTCGCGCAGTACCAGGGCACGGCGGTTCAGCGCCGCGGTATAGTCCGGCTTCAAGGTCAGGGCGCGGTCCTGCGCCGCCAGGGATTCGCTCAGCCGGCCCTCGGCGCGCAGCACATTGCCGTGATTGGACCAGATTTCGGGCGCGTTGGGGTTCAGTTTCAGTGCCGTGTCCATCAGCACCAGCGCCTCGCCGTTGCGGCCCTGCTGTGCACGCACCACGCCCAGCAGATGCGGCGCGCTGGCGTCCTGTGGGGCGGCCCGCATCAGCTGGAGATAAAGCCGCTCGGCCTCCGCCAGATTGCCGGTCTGGTGGAATGCGAGCGCCTGACGCAGAAGGCCTTCCGGGTTCATGGCCTGTTCTAGACCATAGGGGGCGGGGCGCCTCAAGACCCCCGGGTTCCCAGCGTAAATGGGGCGATTTGGCCCCGAATCGGTCGAGATCACCTGGGCCGCCTGACGCGAAAGTAACGTCCGCGCCTGCCAGCCAGAGTCTAAGCTGGCCTTACGGTGGGGCGACAACCACGAGGAAACGCAAAATGACAATCAAGACGATGGTGCTGGCGGCAGCGGTGCTGGCGATGGGCGCAAGTGTGGCTCTGGCGCAGAATGGCCCTCCGCCCGGTGGCGGCGGCATGGCGGCCTGCCGCGATGATGCGCAGAAGCTCTGTCCCGACAAGACCGGTCCCGACCGCCGCGCCTGCATGGAAGCGAACAAGGACAAACTGTCTGATGCCTGCAAGGCGGCGCGCGCCGCGCGTGCGTCCGGCGGCGGACAGTAGTTTCAGGTTCCATGAAAAATAGCGGGGCGCGCGCCCCGCTATTTTCATTGCCGGACAAGTCACTTACCATTCCTGCCGTTTTGGACGTGCTTTAGACGCGTCTCGCGGAGGAATTCATGACGGTTTTTGACCGGCGCGGTCTGATCGCCAGTGCGAGTGCTTTACTGGGCGTCGAAATCGTGGCGCCGCTCTCCCGCGCACTGGCGGCCGATGCCGTGCCCGGCTTTGCCGCTTCCCAGGCACAATTCACACCCGACCAGCGCGCGTTGGTCTCTGCGATCAGCGAACGCATCATCCCCACCACCGACACGCCGGGCGCCATCACCGCAGGGGTGCCCGCCTTCATCGAGATGATGCTGGCGGACTGGTACGCGCCGCAGGACCGCGACGATTTTCTGAACGGCATGGGCGTGCTTGACGGTTACAGCTGGACCCAGCACGAAAAGCCTTTTGCGGCACTCACGCCGGAGGAGCAGGACGCGATCCTGACGCTGGAACTGCAAGGCCGCTTTGGTGGCGATTTCTTCGCCCATTGCCGCCAGCTGGTGATCCTTGGCTATTACACCTCGGAGGTCGGCTGCAAGCAGGAAAGAGTCTATGTGCCGGTGCCCGGCCATTACGACGGCAAATATCCTTACGCCGACGTCCGGCGGGTTTTCTCGTCCTGAACAGGTGATGCATGGCCAACTATGATTTCGACGCCATCGTCATCGGTTCGGGCATCAGCGGCGGCTGGGCCGCCAAGGAACTGTGCGAAAAAGGCATGAAGGTGCTGATGCTGGACCGCGGCCGCATGGTCGAGCATCGCAAGGATTATATCACCGAAGGCAAGGGCCCCTGGCAGTTGGCCTATCGCGGCAACCTGCCGCCGGCCGAAACCGACCGCGACTACATCATGGCCAAATGGGGCGGCGCCAATCTCACCGCCCAGACTCATTTCTACAACAACGACCGGCTGAACCCGATCGACTATGAGAATTCAAAGCCGTTCCGCTGGGTGCGCCCCAACCAGGTCGGCGGCAAGTCGCTGATTTGGGGCCGGGTGGCGCTGCGCTGGAGCCATATCGACTTTGAAGCCAACAAGCGCGACGGTCATGGTAGCCCTTGGCCGATCGATTATGACGAGATCGCGCCCTGGTATTCCTATGTCGAGAAGTACGCCGGAATCGCCGGCTCGAAGGAAGGTCTGACCCAGCTTCCCGACGGTGAATTTCAGCCGCCGCATCCCATGAATGTGGCCGAGCAGTGGGTGAAGGAACGGCTGGAAAAGGCCATCCCGGGCCGCAAAGTCATTCCCACCCGTACTGCCAACATGACCGAGGACAAGCCGGAGCAGGGGCGCACCCGTTGTCAGGACCGCAACATGTGCGCGCGCGGCTGTTCGTTTGGCGCTTATTTTTCCACGCAGGCCGTCACGCTTCCGGCCGCGCGCAAGACCAACAACCTGACCTTGATGTCGGACCAGGTTGTGACCAACCTGGAATATGATCCCAAAACCAAGCGCGTTACCGGCGTGCGGGTGGTGGATGCGAATACCAAACAGGCGCATGTCTATCACTCGCGCATTGTGTTTCTTTGCGCCTCGGCGATGGCGTCAACCCAGATCCTGCTCAATTCGCGCACGCCCGGCAGCGAGCGCAGCTTCGCGGATTCCAGCGGCATGCTCGGCCACTACATCATGGATCACGCCTTCCGCGCGGGCTTCTGGGGTACGGTGCCCGACCCGGCGCTTGAGCCCTTCATCGCCTATGGGCGGCGGCCGAATGGCGTTTACATTCCGCGCTTCCGCAATCTGAGCAGCCAGGACGCCGACGCCGATTTCGTGCGCGGCTATGGCATGCAGGGCGCGGCCGGCCGCGGCCCTGCGGCGCCGCGCGGCTTCGGCGCCGCGATGAAAGACGCGATGCGCGGCTATGGCCCCTGGACCATCCGCTTTACCGCCTTCGGCGAGTGCCTCCCTTACAAGGACAACACACTGAGCCTGAACCCGGGCAAGCTGGACCGTTTCGGCGTGCCGCTGGCCGTGTTCAACGTCAGCTTCCGCGACAATGAAATGAAGATGATGCGTGACGCCTGTATCCAGGGCGAGGCGATGATGAAGGCAGCCGGCCTGACAGATGTCGGCTCTTCCAACGAAGAGCATGTGCCGGGCGACGCCATTCACGAGATGGGCGGCGCCTGCATCGGCGAGGACCCGCGCACCTCGGTGGTCAACCGCTGGAGCCAGGCGCATGACGCAGCCAACCTGTTTGTCACCGATGGTTCGCAAATGGCGTCCACGGCGTGCGTCAATCCGTCCATGACCTTCATGGCGCTGACGGCGCGGGCCGCCGATCATGCGGTAAGACAGGTCAAGGCGGGCGCGATCTAGTTCGCCTATATTCTTTTTATATTTTTGCGTCCCGTGCAGCGCATCGAACTTATATGCCCGCCGGACGACATTCCCGCTCCGTAATATTCGGAGGCGCGCATGTTGGACGCGATTTTCCTTGCCGCTGGTCTGGCCTTTTTTGCCGTGGCCATCGGTTACACCCTGATCTGCGAGAAGCTGTGATGAGCGGCGATTATATCCTCGCAGCGATCGTCACGCTGGGCGTGCTTGGTTACCTGGTTTACGCCTTGATCCGTCCGGAGCGGTTCTGACATGACCGCGAATGGCTGGATTCAAATTGCGCTCTACTGCCTGGCGATCACCGTTTGTGTGAAGCCGCTGGGTCTTTATATGGCCCGCTTCTTCGAGGGCGAGATCAAGTTCCTGGCGCCGGTCGAGCGCGCCATCTACCGCGTCTGCGGCGTCAAGGGCGAGGAGCAGCACTGGACGACTTATACCATCGCCATGCTGGCCTTCAGCATCGCCGGTTTCCTGTCGCTGTATCTGATGCAGCGGTTCCAGGCGGCGCTGCCCTTCAACCCTCAGGCGCAAGCGGCGGTGACCCCGGACCTCTCCTTCAACACTTCGGTCAGCTTCATCACCAACACCAACTGGCAGTCCTATTCCGGCGAGACCACGCTCTCTTACCTGGTGCAGATGTTCGGCCTGACGGTCCACAATTTCGTCAGCGCCGCCACCGGCATCGCGCTGGCGATCGCGCTGGTGCGCGGCTTTGCGCGCCGGTCCGGAAAAACCCTGGGTAATTTCTGGGTCGATATGACCCGCTGCACGCTTTATCTGCTTTTGCCCGCGAGCATTATCTTCGGACTGTTTCTGGTGTGGCAGGGCGTGCCGCAGAATCTGGGCGCCTATACCCATGTCGTGGGCCTGGACGGCTTCAAGCAGCTGATCGCGCAGGGACCTGTCGCGTCCCAGGAAGCGATCAAGATGCTGGGCACCAATGGCGGCGGCTTCTTCAATGCCAATTCCGCGCATCCGTTTGAGAACCCCACCGGCCTGACCGACTTTGCCGAGCTGTGGGCCATTCTGGTGATCAGCGCGGCGCTTACCTACACCTTTGGCCATATGGTCAAGGATACGCGCCAGGGCTGGGCGATCTTCGCGGTTATGGCGGTGCTGTTCCTGGGCGGTCTGGGCGTCACCTATTGGGCGGAAGCGCAAGGAAATGTCGCCGTCGCCGCCGCGCATGTGGCCCAACCCACCGGCAACATGGAAGGCAAGGAAGTGCGCTTCGGCGTCGCCAACTCCGTATTGTGGGCGACCGCTACCACCGACGCCTCCAACGGCAGTGTCAATGCGATGCATGACAGCTTCACGCCGCTGGGCGGGATGATCCCCATCATCAACATCGAGCTGGGCGAAATCATCTTCGGCGGCGTGGGCTCCGGGCTTTACGGCATGCTGCTGTGGGCCGTGGTCGCCATGTTCGTGGCCGGCCTGATGGTCGGGCGCACCCCGGAATATCTGGGCAAGAAGATCGAGGCCAAGGAGGTCAAGATGTCCATGCTGGCCATCCTGATCCTGGCGCTCTCGATCCTGGGCTTCACCGCGCTGGCCGCGGTGACCAAGGCGGGTCTGGCCGGGCCGGAGAACAGCGGGCCGCACGGCTTCAGCGAGATTCTGTACGCCTTCAGCTCCGCCACAGGCAACAATGGCAGCGCCTTTGCGGGGCTTACCGCCAACACGGTCTTCTATAACACCACGCTGGGCTTTGCGATGCTGATCGGCCGCTTCCTCTTCATCGTGCCGATGATGGCGGTGGCGGGCTCGCTGGTGACCAAGAAGATCGTGCCCACATCGGCCGGCACCTTTCCGACCCATGGCGGGCTGTTTATCGGCCTTTTGGTCGGCGTCATCCTGATCGTCGGCGGCCTTACCTTCTTCCCCGCTTTGTCGCTGGGCCCCATCGTCGAACATCTGGCGATGCAGGCCGGCACCTTCTTCTGAGAAAAAACATGACCAAGCATTCCAAAAGCCAAAGCAGCGTCATGGATCCGGCCATTCTGTGGCCCGCCATCGGCAACGCCTTCAAAAAGCTCGATCCCAGGGTGATGGCGCGCAATCCGGTGATGTTCGTGGTCGAAGTGACCGCCTCGCTCACCACCTTCATCTTTCTGCGTGATCTGTTCCACGGCCAGCATCACCTGGCTTTTGCCTTCCAGATCAATCTCTGGCTCTGGTTTACCGTGCTGTTCGCCAATTTCGCGGAAGCGGTGGCGGAGGGACGCGGCAAGGCCCAGGCCGACACCCTGCGGCGCACCCGCTCCGACACCGTTGCCAAGGTGCTCGCGGACCAGGTTGCCAAGATCTATTCCAACAAGCCGTCACAGCTTCTGGAGAAGGGCGATCTGGTTCTGGTTGAGCCGGGCGACATCATTCCGTCCGATGGCGATGTGATTGAAGGCGTGGCCTCGGTGGACGAAAGCGCCATCACCGGCGAAAGCGCGCCGGTGATCCGGGAATCCGGCGGCGACCGTTCGGCAGTGACCGGGGGCACCCGTGTGCTGTCGGACTATATCGTGGTCAAGATCACGGCGACGCGGGGCTCGACCTTTCTCGACCGCATGATCGCGCTGGTGGAAGGTGCGGAGCGCCAGAAGACCCCCAACGAGATCGCGCTCAATATTCTGCTCGCGGGTCTCACCATCATTTTTGTCTTCGCGGTGGCCACCATTCCGGCCTATGCGACTTATGCCAGCGGCAGCATCACGGTGCTTGTGCTGGTGGCGCTGTTCGTCACCCTGATCCCCACCACCATCGGCGCACTGCTGTCGGCCATCGGCATCGCCGGCATGGACCGGTTGGTGCGCTTCAATGTGCTGGCCATGTCAGGCCGCGCGGTGGAAGCGGCGGGCGATGTGGACACGCTGCTGCTGGACAAGACTGGCACCATCACCCTGGGCAATCGCCAGGCGACGGCATTCCTGCCGCTGGACGGCGTCAGCGAACAGGCGCTGGCGGAAGCCGCTTTTCTTGCTTCCGGCGCTGACGAAACGCCAGAAGGCCGTTCCATCGTCAGCCTGGCCCAGACCAAATATGGCCAGAAGGAGGGACAGGCACGGGGAACTTTCGTGCCCTTCACCGCACAGACCCGCCTGTCAGGCATCGATTCCCTGGATGGTTCGATTCGCAAGGGCGCGGTGGACGCGGTGCTGGCCTGGGCCGGCACGTCGCCGCAGGCAAGCGCCGCGCTGAGCGCGATCTCCGACCGCATCGCCAAGACCGGCGGCACGCCGCTGGCCGTGGCCAAGGACAAGCGGCTGCTGGGCGTCATCCATCTCAAGGACATCGTCAAGGGCGGCATCCGCGAACGCTTCACCGAGCTGCGCCAGATGGGCATCCGCACCGTGATGATCACCGGCGACAATCCGCTCACCGCCGCTGCCATTGCTGCGGAAGCCGGCGTAGATGATTTCCTGGCCCAGGCGACGCCGGAGAACAAGCTCAGTCTGATCCGCGAGGAACAGGCCAAGGGCAAGCTGGTCGCCATGTGCGGCGACGGCACCAATGACGCGCCGGCGCTGGCCCAGGCCGATGTCGGCGTGGCGATGAACACCGGCACCATGGCGGCGCGCGAAGCCGGCAACATGGTGGACCTGGACAGCGACCCCACTAAACTGATCGAGATCGTGGAAATCGGAAAGCAGCTGCTGATGACACGCGGCGCGCTGACCACCTTCTCCATCGCCAATGACGTGGCCAAGTATTTTGCCATCATCCCGGCCATGTTCCTGGCTTTCTATCCCCAGCTGCAGGCGCTCAACATCATGGGCCTGCACTCGCCGCAAAGCGCCATCCTGTCGGCGATCATCTTCAATGCGCTGGTCATCGTTGCCTTGATCCCGCTGGCGCTTAGGGGCGTGAAATATCACCCGCAGGGCGCGGCCAGCGCGCTTCGCCGCAATCTGTTGATCTACGGCCTGGGCGGCATCGTCGTGCCCTTCATCGGCATCAAGGCCATCGATCTCATCGTTACCGCCATCGGTCTGGTTTAAGGAGACCATCATGCAACACATCCGCCCCGCCATCATGATGATCCTGGTGATGACCCTGATCACCGGTCTGCTTTATCCCCTGGGCTTCACCGCACTCGCCAATGCGATCTTTCCGCATCAGGCCGGCGGCAGCCTGGTGGAACGGGGCGGCCTGGTGCTGGGCTCCGAACTGATCGGCCAGCAATTCACCGCGGCGAAATATTTTCACAGCCGTCCCTCCGCCGCAGGCAACGGCTATGACGGCGCCAACAGTTCCGGCTCCAACTATGCGCCCACCGCCAAGAAGCTGAAGGACCGCATTGCCGCCGACACCGCCAAGCTCAGGGCCGAAAACCCCGCCATGCCGGTGCCCGACGATCTGGTGACGGCTTCCGCCAGCGGGCTTGATCCCGATATCAGCCCTGCGGCCGCCCTGTTTCAGGTGCCCCGCATCGCCAAGGCCCGGCACATGAGCGAAGCCGAGGTGTCGGCCCTGGTGGGCAGCCATGTCGAGGGCCGGTTGTTCGGCCTGATCGGTGAGCCCCATGTCAATGTGCTGAAGCTCAATCTGGCGCTGGACGCCCAAACCAAGTCCTGAATGCATTGGACGGCGGTTCGGCCTAAACTCGGGAAGGAATGACCGACGCCGATTCCAGACCATCACCGGACGCCCTGCTCAAGGAAGCGGGGCAGGCCGGCCATGGCCGGCTCAAGATATTCCTGGGTGCGGCACCTGGCGTGGGCAAGACCTACGAGATGCTGGTGCAGGCGCGCCGCCGCAAGCTGGAAGGCCTGGATGCGGTGATCGGCGTGGTGGAAACCCATGGCCGGGTGGAAACCGATCTGCTCACCAAGGGCATCGAGACCGTTCCCAAGAAGCGCATTCCCTACAAGGGGCGCGTGCTGGCGGAAATGGACCTGGACGCCATCCTGCAGCGCCGCCCGCGACTGGTGCTGGTGGATGAGCTGGCGCACGACAACGCGCCGGCCAGCCGCCATCCCAAGCGCTACATGGACGTGGAGGAGCTGCTGGCGGCCGGCATCGACGTCTATACCACCCTGAATGTGCAGCACATTGAAAGCCTGAACGATGTGGTGGCCAAGATCACCCATGTGCGGGTGCGCGAGACGGTGCCCGATTCCATTCTCGATCGCGCCGATGACATCGAACTGGTGGATCTGACCCCTGAAGACCTGCTGCAGCGCTTGAAAGATGGCAAGGTCTATCTCGCCGATGCGGCGGAGCGCGCAGCGCAGAATTATTTTGCCCCGGGCAATCTCGCCGCCTTGCGTGAGCTGGCGCTGCGCCGCACCGCCCAGCGGGTGGATGCGCAGATGGTGGATTATATGCGCGCCCACGCCATCTCCGGTCCCTGGGAGGCGAGCGAGCGGCTGCTGGTGACGGTGAATGCGCGGCCCGGTGCGGCGGCGGCGATCCGCTATGCCCGCCGCCTGGCCGACCGGCTGCGCGCCTCCTGGACCGCGATCCACGTCGAGACTGGCGGGGCGGAAACCGAGGCCGAGCGCGACCGTGTCGCCCAGGCACTGCGCCTGGCCGAACGTATGGGCGGCATGGCCGCGACGGTGCCGGCCGCCAGCGAGGCGGAAGGCGTCATCCAGTTCGCCCGCGCCAACAACATCACCCATATCGTGACCACCGCTTCGCGCGGTTCGCGCTGGCGCGAGTTCTTCACGCCGTCGCTGGCGCAGCAGATCCTGCGCCAAGCCGTTGAAATGAGCGTGCATGTGATGCCCGACCGGGCCGAAAAACAGGAGATCGCAAAGAAGCCCGCGCCAGAACGTCCGGTTTTCGATCCGCGCGCTTTTGCCGGCAGCCTGGCGATGAGCGCGGCGGCGCTGGCGGTGGGACTGTTGCTGCGTCAGAGCCTGGCGGTGTCCAATGTCGCACTGGTGCTGCTGGTGGCGGTGCTGGCCAGTGCGGTGACCTATGGCCTGATCCCGTCCTTGTTTACCTGTCTGGTCTGCGCGCTGGCCTACAATTTCTTCTTCCTGCCGCCGCTCTATACTTTCACCATCGCCGATCCCGAGAATGTGATCACCCTTGTTGTGTTCATGCTGGTGGCAGGCGCGGCCAGCAACCTGACGGCGCGGGTGCGCATGCAGGCCATTGTCGCGCGCCAGCGCGCCGCCACCACCGAAGACCTTTACCGCTTCAGCCGCAAGCTGGCGGGGATCTCCACCCTCGACGATCTGCTCTGGGCCACCGCCTATCAGGTGGCGCATATGCTGCGCCTGCATGTGGTGCTGCTGATGCCGGAAGGTGAGGAACTGATGGTGCGCGCCGGTTATCCGCCGGAGGATACGCTGGACGAGGGTGATCTGGCCGCCGCCAAATGGGCCTTCGAGCAAGGCCAGGAAGCGGGCCGTGGCGCCGACACCCTGCCGGGCGCGCGACGGCTGTTTTTGCCCATGCGCACCGCGCGCGGAGTGGTGGCGATCATCGGCCTGGATAGCGACCAGGAAGGCCAGCTTCTGACGCCCGACCAGCGGCGCCTGCTGGATTCGCTGTCCGACCAGACTGCGCTGGCCATCGAGCGCCTGCATCTGGCGGAAGAGATGGACCGCTCGCGCGTGGCGGCGGAGACCGAAAAGCTGCGCACCGCGCTGCTCACCTCCATCAGCCATGACTTGCGCACGCCGCTGGCGTCCATTCTGGGGTCGGCGTCCTCGCTGAAGGCCTATCGCGACAGTTTGGGCGCCGGCGAGCAGAATGAATTGATCGGCACCATTCAGGAAGAAGCCGAGCGGCTCAACCATTTCATTGCCAATCTGCTGGACATGACGCGGTTGGAATCCGGCGCGCTGGCGCCCAATCTCAGCCTGAACGATCTGGATGATGTGGTGGGCAGTGTGCTGCGCCGCGCGCCGACCCAGAACCACAAGCTGGCGCTGGAGCTGGAGCCGGGTCTGCCCATGCTCAGGCTCGATCCGGTGCTGTTCGAGCAGGTGCTGTTCAACCTTCTGGACAATGCCGCCAAATATGCGCCGCCTGGCACCGCGATCACTTTGCGCGCGCGCCGCGAAGGCGGCGCAGTGCGGGTGCAGGTGCTGGACGAGGGGCCGGGCCTGCCGGAAGAAGACCGCGAGCGGGTGTTCGACAAATTCTATCGGGTGCGGGTGGCCGACAAGAAGCGCGCCGGCACCGGGCTGGGCCTGGCCATCGCCCGCGGTTTCATGGAAGCCATGGGCGGCACCATCACCGCCGCCAACCGCAGCGACCATGACGGCGCCATCTTCACCTTGACCTTGCCCATCCCATGAACCCTTTGCGCATTTTGATTGTGGACGACGAACCGCCGATCCGGCGTTTCCTGAGGACTGCGCTGTCGGCGCAGGATTATCGCGTCGAGGAAGCCGCCGACGGCGAAGCGGCGCTGGATTTCCTCAAGCGCAATCCGGTGGATCTGGTCGTGCTGGATCTGGGGCTGCCCGGCATGGACGGTCTGGAGGTGCTGCGGCGTCTGCGCGGGCAGGGCGCCGCCATCCCGGTGATCATTCTGTCCAGCCGTGATGATGAAGCCGGCAAGGTCACGGCACTGGATCTGGGCGCCGACGATTATGTTTCCAAGCCTTTCGGGGTGGAGGAGTTGTCGGCCCGCATCCGTGTCGCCCTGCGGCACCGGCTGCAGCAGGAAGGCGAGAAGCCGCTGTTCAAGAGCGGCGATCTGGCCGTGGATCTGGTGCGCCGCATTGTGACGGTAAGGGGCGCGGAGGTGAAGCTGACGCCGAGGGAATATGATCTGCTGCGGCTTCTGATCGCCCATGCCGGCAAGGTACTGACCCACAAGTTCATCCTGAAGGAAGTGTGGGGCGGCGAAAGCGACGTGCAGTATCTGCGCATCTATATCCGCACCCTGCGCCAGAAGCTGGAGGCTGATCCCGAACAGCCCGGCCTGATCCAGACCGAACAGGGCGTGGGCTACCGCTTGCGCGCCGCTGACGGCTGAAAATCCCGTCGCCAAAAGCGCGCTTTCCCTATACACAGACACGGCGAAGCGCGGGCCTTCAGACCCGTCCAGAGGGGAAAGATCACATCATGTCGAAGCGGATTGTGTTGTCCTGCGCCATGGGCGCCGGCCTTGCGGCCCTGTTGACCGCGAGCGCCTCGGGCGCGGGCACCGACTGGCCCAATTACGGCAACGACCGCGGCGCCATGCGCTATTCGCCGCTCGACCAGATCACCCCCGCCAATGTCACTTCGCTGAAGGTGGCCTGGACCTATCACATGAAGCCGGCAGATGCGACGCGCATCGCGACATCGGAGACGACGCCGCTGGTGGTGGGCAACATCCTGTATCTGGGTTCGCCCTATGGCCACATCGTGGCGCTGGATGCGACCACCGGCAAGGAAATCTGGAACTACAAGCTGCCCGGTATCGAACGCCCCGCGCCGCGCGGCATCGCCTATTGGCCCGGCGACAAGGATTACGCGCCCGAACTTCTGTTCGGCACCAATGACGGCAAGCTGGTGGCGATCGATGTGAAGACCGGCCAGCCGGCGCCCAAGTTCGGCGACAATGGTTTCGTCAATCTGCGAACGCCCGAGATCATGCGCGGCTATGACAAGAACTATGCCCTGACATCGCCCGCCGGCATCTACCGCAATCTGATCATGACGGGCGCGTCCAATCCGGAAGAGTCGCGCAGCGTGTCGGGTGACGAGCGCGCCTGGGACGTGCGCACCGGCAAGCTGGTCTGGACCTTTCATGCCGTGCCGCGCAAGGGCGAGTACGGCTATGACACCTGGGCGCCGGGCAGCACGGAGAACCGCTCCGGCGTGAATATCTGGAACATGATCACGGTGGACGACAAGCGCGGCATCGCCTTCCTGCCATTCACCGGCCCTGCATCGGATCGCTGGGGCGGCGACCGCCATGGCGCCAACCTGTTCGGCAACACCCTGGTGGCGGTGGACGCCATGACCGGCAAGCGGTTGTGGCATTTCCAGCTCTTGCATCACGAAGTGTGGGACTGGGACCAGCCCACCCCGCCGATGCTGTTTGACGTGAAGAGGGATGGCAAGACGATCCCGGCCGTCGCGGCAATGAACAAATCTGGTTACATGTTCATTCTCGATCGCCTGACCGGCAAGCCTCTTTATGACGTCAAGGAAGTGCCGGTGCCCAAGAGCAATGTCGAGGGTGAAGAGACCTGGCCGACTCAGCCCATTCCGGTGACCCCGCCGCCACTGGCGACGAAACAGAGCTTCACCGCGGCGACCGACGTCACCACCATCACGCCGGAGTTGCACGACTTCTGCGAGAAGTTGATCGCGACCCATCATCTGCATGACAGCGTGCCGTTCTCGCCATTGACCAGTGATTCCCAGATCGCGCGCTTCCCCGGCTCTGGCGGCGGTCCGGAATGGGGCGGGGGCGCTTTCGATCCCAAGCTCGGTTATTTCGTCGTCAACACCCAGGAGATGGGCTCTATCGAGCAGCTTGAGAAGAAGAAGGGAGGCTATTGGGCTTCGGCCAACATCCCCGACAGCTTCTTTGAGCAAGAGATACCCGGTCATGGTTATTATCCCTGTCAGGACCCGCCGTGGGGTGATCTGTGGGCCGTCAACGTCAATACCGGCAAGGTCGCCTGGCGCGTCAATCTGGGCGTGAGCGACATCATGCCGGAAGGAAAGCAGAATACGGGGCGTCCCAACCTGGGCGCGCCGCTGACCACCGCGTCGGGCCTGATCTTCATCGGTGCCACCGACGACAGCCGCTTCCGTGCCTTTGAGACCAAGACCGGCAAGGAAATCTGGACTTACAAGCTGGACGCCTCGGCGCATGCATCGCCGGTGACCTACAAGGGTGCCGACGGCAAGCAGTATGTCGCGGTGGTGGCGACTGGCGGGGCTTTCGTGCACAGCCCTGCGGTCGGCGACAGCCTGGTGGTGTTCGGGTTGCCCTGATTTTTGTCGCGCAATTTCCGGGCGAAGTGCTGTGCACTTCGCCCGATTGCGCTTTATGCCGGCAGCTCGAGCAGCCGATGGGCGTTGGTCCAGGCGATCTTGCGGAAGACCTCCGGCGTCGTTGACGCGGTGAGAAGCTTCAACGTCTCCTGCGCCACGCATTTGCCGCGCATGCGCGGGGCGACGCGGTCGGAATTTTGCGCCGCGCCGCCGCCCTTGCCATCGTCACAGTTGCAGTCGCTGCCGAAATGCAGCTTGTCCTGGTGGCGCTTGAGGAAATCCACCGTAAAGGCCGGATCACGTGACAGCGCATTGTTGGCGGAGTTGGCGGAGGTGTCGGCGAACAGGTTGGGATAATCCGATAACAGCTTGTCGGTGATGCCGCCCGGCACGATCGGGCCTGTCGGGTAGGATTCTTGTTCGTGATAGTCGGCACTGATATTGGCCCAGAAGGCGTCGGCATGACCGATGAACCTGGTGCGGGGATAGGCTTTCAGGATCGCGCCAAAGCGTTTGACGCCGGTGTTGTAGCCGCCAGCTGCTGCTGCCTGGCTCACTTCCTGGAAATGGATCAGCACCGGCACGTTCAGTTCTGCGGCGAGGTCATAGACGCGGCGCATTTCCGGGCCGTCGGCCGCCACCGGAAACTTCAGTTCGCCAAAGCCTTTGGCGCCACTCTTCACAGCTTGGGTTAAAAGCTGTTCGGCGTCAGGCTTGGCAACGTCCGCCGAGCCAAACCAGCTGGGGAACATCGCCGGGTTCTGGCTGCGCAGGGCATCGGCGACGGGCGCGGAGTCATATCGCGCCAGCAGGTTCGCGGCCGTCACGCCCGCACCGACCTGATGGGCGATGTTCAACTGCGGGGTCCGGCGCATGTGGAAGTGCATGTCGATCACCGGCGAACTCCTGTGCGGCGTGTCCTGTGCTCTGGCCGGCGTGGCCAGCGCCAACGCTCCGAGGGAACTCAGTAGCGTTCGTCTGTCCATTTTCCGCCTCCCGTTTTCCATACGCTAACCCATTGTTTCGGGCCCTGTGCAGCGCGGTTTTGTATCGGGGTATGGCGGGAACAATTCATGTTCGCAGGCGCAGCAAATTTTCCCTTGAATACAGCAGTTCACTTTAGGATTTGGATCGGACATAAGAGGCTTGAGGGCTAGGACTCGGCGGGTCAAAAACGCCGGTGCCGCAGGGAGTTGGTCGTAAATGTCATTGGGCAGGATTGGCGGATTTGCCGTAGGTGCCGCTGCCGTCGGATTGATGGGTCTTTTGGGTGCGGCGTCTGCCGATACCGCGCCGGCGCCGCAGATGGCCTCGAACGCGACGCCTGCGCCTGCGTCCCAGCCGGTGCCGGCGATGATCACGCCCGACGATCACAAGCACATGCTGATGCAGTACTGCACGGCCTGTCACAACGACAAAGCCAAGACCGCGGGCATGTCGGTGGTGCCACTGGATGCCAACAATC
>Ga0182024_10001330_pt1 | contig 64010 bp, 56 predicted proteins | sample P32metaG_FD_120480 | JGI IMG/M metagenome (GOLD analysis project Ga0182024, IMG submission 120480) | Permafrost microbial communities from Stordalen Mire, Sweden - P3-2 metaG (Illumina Assembly) | ecosystem: Environmental > Terrestrial > Soil > Wetlands > Permafrost | place: Sweden: Stordalen... | reverse complement strand
CCCGAGCGCGCCGTAATCGATGGAGCGGAAGGTCTGCACCCGATAGGTCGAGGTCTTGACCACGTCGCGCGCCGGATGGATTTCGTTGTTCATGACGACGAGGACGCCCTTGCCCCGCGCCTCGGCCGAGCCGGCGACCTCTAACGCATTGACGAGGTTGGTCCCGGCATCCGTCCCGAGCGCGCTGGCCGGGCGCTGCGCGCCGACCAGCACGACCGGCTGCACGACGCCGAGCGTCAGATTGAGGAAGAACGCGGTCTCTTCCAGCGTCGCCGTGCCGTGCGGGATCACGAACCCGGCGAGTGCCGGATCTTCGGCCGCCATGCGGTGGATGAGGGCGCGCAACTCGAGCCAATCCAACGGGCCGATTGCGGTACTCCCGACCTGACGAAAGGTGACCGGAACCGGCTCGGCGACGAGGCGGGTTTCGGGAAAGCGGTCGAGCAACGCTTCGCACGACAGCTTCTGCCCGAAATCGGGATAGTCGAGGACATCGAGGCTGGAGGCCCCGAGCGAGGAGATCGTGCCGCCGGTACCGATGACGGCGATGCGCGGGAGTGAGGAGGGCATCGAGGTTATTGGCTCATGAAACGGTTGACCTCATCTGCGGCTGCTGCTGACGCAGCTTCGTCGTAGCCGTGGGCGCCGGCCAGGTCGAACACGTGCCCGGCGTGTGGATAAACCTTGGCCTCGACCTGCATGCCCGGAGCCAATTGCGCAACGAGCTGCTGGCAGAGGACGGGATTGGCAAGCGGATCGTCGGCCCCCAGGAGGACAAGAGCCGGAACCCGTCCGCTCCAGGGCGACAACGCGGAGCATACAGGCGTATACGCGACGACGGAACGAAGGGGGCTGCTTTTGTCAGCGCCGGACTCATCGATTGCCGACAGCACAGCGGCGCCGCCGAGCGACCAGCCAAAGGCGGAAATTCGCGTTTTGTCGATATAGTGCTGTCCATCAAGGTAATGAGCCACCGCGATCACGTCCTTGCCGATATCTTCGGCCGTGACGGCGCCGGAGCATTGTTGCATCCCTTGCGCGGCAAGGTAATCGACGAAGATGACCACATAGCCCTTGGCTTTCCACGTCTCTGCCAGGCTCGTATACGCGTGCGGCGCACTGGCCGGCGCAAATCCGAGGCAGCCCGATACGAACATCAGGGCCGGGAATGGCCCCGGCCGATCCGGGCGATAGGTGTGAAAGTCTGGAGCCAGCGCCTTGATGCGGGCTGAGGCGTCTTCGCCGGCGAGGGCACCTGTGGCAGTCAGCACGAGGGAAAGGCCGATTGCGACAGCACGGGCGCACGGACGACGGACGTATCCCATCTTGCCCCCTTTCGGCCCCGCCTTTCATAGCGCGGGTAGCTTAGTCTCCTACCGAGGCGGCGCTACGACAGCCAGCGCTTTCTTCGGCGGTAATGCTTGGTGTCGCGATAGGATTTGCGGGCGCCGGCCTCGTTGAGCCCGAGATAGAATTCCTTGATGTCGGAATTCTGCCGCAGGCTTTCGGCCGGACCTTCGAGCACGATGCGGCCGTTTTCCATGACATAGCCGTGGTCGGCGATGTCGAGCGCCAACGCCGCGTTCTGCTCGACGAGGAGGACCGTCAGCTGCTGTTCCTCCTTCAATCGGAGGATCACGCCGAAGATTTCCTCGATGACCATCGGCGCGAGGCCGAGCGAGGGCTCGTCCAAGAGGATGACCTTGGGGTTGGACATCAGCGCGCGGCCGATGACCAGCATCTGCTGCTCGCCGCCCGAGAGATACCCCGCCGCCTGGTGGCGGCGCTCTTTGAGCGCGGGAAAGCTGTCGTAGACCCGCTCGATGCTGGCGCGCACCTCGGCGTAGTTGGGGCGGCTGTGCGCGCCGGCGATCAGGTTTTCTTCGACGGTCAGGTTCTCGAAGACGCGCCTGCCCTCGAAAACCTGCACGACTCCGTGCTTGACGACATCGAACGGCAGCAGGCTGTCGAGCCGCTCGCCGTCGAGTTCGACGCTGCCCTTGGTCACCTCGCCGCGCTCGGTGCGCAATAGCCCCGAGATCGCCTTCAAGGTCGTCGTCTTGCCGGCGCCGTTGGCGCCAAGGAGGGTGGTGATCTGGCCCTCCTCGGCGTTCAACGACACGCCCCTCAGCACCAGGATGACGCCGTCATAGACGACTTCGATGTTGTTGAGCGCCAGCATCCGGCGATCCTTGCGGCTATTCGGCCTTCTGCACCGCGGCGGCGACCACCTCCGGGTAGGCGTGGATCCAGTCGGTCTCCTTGACGAATTTGCCGCCCTTGACCTGGTAGATCTGCACCCAGCCGCCGCCCTCATGGTCGGCGGCGGTGATCTTCATCGGCGGCACCAGGCCGCCCAGGGTGAAGTCGTGGATCTGCTCAAAGCCCTTCTTTACGTCTTCTCCGGTCGGAATCTTTCCGCCATTGGCCTTGATGGCATTGCGGATAGCCTCGACATGGAGCGCCGCCTGAAGGAGGCCGCGATTGTACATGACCGTGTCATCCATTTCCTTGGGCGGCTCCTTGCCCTGGGCCTTGTACATCGCCTTGATTTCCTGGCGGACCGGGAAATCGTCGCCGACGCCGGCAAACGACATCGTGTGATAGCCCTCGGCGACCGCCCAGCCGCCGGCCGCATCGATGTCGGCCTCGGCCGACGCCCAGACGAGACCCATCACCTTCGATAGCGGAAAGCCGGCGCGCTTGTATTCCTTGATCGCCACCGAGGGCGAACGGCCGAACAGGTGGTCGATGATGAAATCGGGGTGATAGCGCTGGGTGATGTCGAGCACCTGCGCCCCCATCTCGACCCCCGGCGGCGGCACGGCGAAAGTCCGCAGTTCATAGCCTTCGGTCTTCTGCAGGTCTTCGAGGATCGGCAGCGCCTCGCGACCGGCCGGGTTGTCGTAGAAGACGTAGGCAATCTTTTTGCCTTTGAGGTCGCCGCCCAACTTGTCTTTGACGAACTTGATGGCCGCGGCACCCTGCGACCAATAGGTCGCCGCAACCGGGAACAGATAGGGATAGCGCTTGCCGTCCGCCGATGCCGAAATTCCAAAGCCCGGCGAGGTGCTGGGAAGCTTGTCTTCCTCGAGTTTCTGGTTGAGCGCCTGCACCTGCGGCGTGCCGTACAGCATCATCGAAACCGCGCCTTCCTGCTTCTGGCGCTCATAGGCCTCGACCGCGGGCGGCACCTTGTATTCGTTGTCGATCTCGGGGGCCTTGATCTTGAACCCCTCGACGCCGCCTTTGGAATTGATCAGGTTGACGTAATCCTGCACCGCCGGGCACAGGCGGATGCCGACGATCTGGGTCGGCCCGGTGCGGTCGCATTGCGTGCCGATCAGCACCTCCCCTTTTGTCGGTTCCGCCGCGTTTGCCGCGACACCGAAGACGCTCGCCGCGCCGATGGCAAGCCCCAGCATTGTCCGGGTTAAGTTTCTCATCTCAGTTCCTCCCTTCCTCTCCTGTGCATTAGTACGAGAATGGCCAAACGCGAAAGTAATTACGGATGTTGCGCCACAACCGGTTCAACCCCTCCGGCTCGACCACCAGGAAAAAGATGATCAGGCCGCCGAACATGATCAGCCGCAGGTCCGGTATCAGGTTAAGCAAATCCGCCTGAGAGAAGAACAGCCAGCCGAAATCCTCGAGGAACCAGCGCGTCACGATCGGCAACATGGTGACGAAAATGGCCCCGAGGATCGAGCCGAGGATCGAGCCGAGCCCGCCGATGATCACCATCGCCAGATAGTCGATCGACACGTCAAGCTGGAATTGCTCGTAATTGGCGATGCCCAGATAATAAGTATAGAGCACCCCGGTGACGCCGGCGTAGAAAGACGAGATCGCGAACGCATAGAGCTTGTAGCGGAAAATATTGATGCCGATGATCTCGGCGGCGATGTCCTGGTCGCGGATCGCGATGAAGGCGCGGCCGATGCGGCTGCGGATCAGGTTCGAGGTGCCGACGATCGCCAGCACGACGAAGAACATCAGAAAAAAATAGAGCTGCGTCTGGGTCTTGAGCTGGGTGCCAAAGAAGACCGGGCGCGGCACCTGGATCGAGGCGCCCACGCCGCCCGAGATCGCCGGGACATGGTTGATTGTCCATTCGATGATCAACTGCGCGGCCAAGGTCGCGATCGCCAGATAGATCCCCTTGATGCGCAATGAGGGGATGCCGACGACCGCGCCGATCAGCGCCGCCATCGCGCCGCCCGCCGGGATCGTGACCCAGAACGGCATGCCGAGATGGGTGACAAGGTTCGCCGCGGTGTAGGCGCCGACCGACATGAAGGCGCCGTGACCGATCGAGATCTGCCCGGTGTAGCCAACGAGGATGTTGAGCCCGAGCGCGCCGACCACCGCGATCAGGATCAGGTTGAGGAGCGAGATGTAGTATTCGCCGAGCACGATCGGCGCGACGACGATGAACAGAGCGGCAAACGCCGCCACCGCCCATTTGGCGATCGGCAGCGGGTAGAGCGCCATATCGGCGGCATAGCTGGTCTTGAAGACGCCGGCCTCGCGGTGGAACATCGCCTCCCCTCGCCCCGCCCTTACACGCGCTCGATCCGGCGCCGGCCGAAGATCCCCTCGGGGCGGATCATCAGCACCAGGATCATTAAGACGTAAGGGGCGAAATCCTTGGTCCCGCCGCCGACATAGGGGTCGAGATAGCCGGCCGCGAAGTTTTCCACGATGCCGACGATGAGGCCGCCAACGACCGCGCCGATCACCGAATCGAGCCCGCCCAGAATGACCACCGGAAACACCTTGAGGCCGACCAGGGCCAGCTGGTTATCGACCCCGAGCATCGCGCCCCACACCACTCCGCCCAGGGCCGAGACGGCCCCGGCCATCGCCCAGGCCAGCGCGAAATAGCGCCGCACATTGATCCCCATCGCCATCGATACCTGCTGGCTGTCGGCGACAGCGCGCATCGCGATGCCGGTGCGGCTTTTGAGAAAGAACCAGGTGAAGGCGGCGAGAAAGACGAGGCTGACCCCGGCGCCGACGAGCTGGACCGGCGGCAGCATGACCGGTCCCAGCCGGAACGGCTCGTCGCTGACCGGCATGACGATCGCCCGAGTGCCGGCGCCGAACGCCATCGTCGCGGTGCCGCGCAGCACCGCCGCGAGGCCGATCGTCGCCATCACCACGGCGATGACCGGGCGCCCGATCAGCGGGCGCAGCACCACCCGTTCGAGACCGAAGCCGAGCGCGATCATCCCGGCGATCGCCAGGAGCGCGGAGAGCCAGAACGGGGCGCCGGCCATATCGGCGGCGCCGGCCGCGATAAAACCGGCGAACATGACGAATTCGCCCTGGGCGAAATTGATCGCGTCGGTCGCCTTGTAGATCAAGACGAAGCCAAGCGCGATCAGCGCGTACATCAACCCGATCATGATGCCGTTGGTCAGCAGCACCAGCGTGAACTGCCATTCGAAATCAGGCATGTGTCACGATCCGCTCGCCCTACGCCGCACCGCTCACCCCTCACTCGGCCGGAACCGGAACGAGCCGCGCCGCCGGGGCCGCCGCATCCGGCTCCAGCCCGGGCTCATCGACATCGCCGATCGCCAGCAGGGAGTGCATCACCGTCTTGCGCCCATCCTCGTAGGTGATCTCGGTCGAGAACTCGACATCGGCGGCGTCCTGGTAGAATGCCTCGACGACCGCGCCGTATTTCTCGGCGACAAAGCGGCGGCGGATCTTGCGGGTGCGGGTGATCTCGTCGTCGTCGGCGTCGAATTCCTTGTTGAGCACCAGGAACCGGCGCAGCCGGATCGGCGCCGGCAGGGCCGCGTTGCATTTCCTGATCTCGTCGCGGATCAGCTCGCGCACCTCCCGTCGGGCGCTGAGATCCTGAAACGAGGTGTACGCGAGGTTGTGCCGTTCCGCCCAATTGCCGACCGTCGTGACGTCGATCGCGATGATCGCGGCGACAAACGGCCTGTTGTCGCCGCCGAACACCACCGCTTCCCCGATATAGGGGCTGTATTTCAGCTTGTTTTCGAGGAATTGCGGGGCGAGCGCGGTGCCGTCGGCGAGCTTGCCGACATCCTTCGCGCGATCGACGATGACGAGGTGGCCGCGCCGGTCGATGAACCCGGCGTCGCCGGTCCTCAGCCAGCCCCCATCGGCGACCGCTTCGATGGTTGCCTGCGGCTGCTTGTAATAGCCCTTGAACACCCCCTGCGAGCGGACCAGCACCTCGCCGGTGTCGTCGATCCGCACCTCCATTCCACTAAGCAGCCGCCCGACCGTGTCGGGATCAACTTCGCCGTCGGGTTGCACCGAACAGAGGCCGGACAATTCGGTGGCGCCGTAGACCTGCTTCAGATTGACCCCGACCGCGCGGAAGAAGCGGAAGGTCTCAGCGCCGAGCGGCGCCCCGCCGGTATAAACCAGGCGGGCGCGCCTGAGGCCGAGCTGATCCCTCAGCGGACCATAAACCAGCACCTCGCCGATCGCTCGCTGCACCCGCAGACCGGGCGACACCGGCCGGCCCTCGGTGGCGCAGAGCTGGGCGCGCTCGGCGACGCCCCGGAAAAAGTCGAAGATATGGCGCTTGAGCGGCGTCGCGTCGGCGGCCCGGACCATGATCGCGGTCAGCGCATTTTCCCAGTAGCGCGGCGGCGCCAGGGCAACCGTGGGACCGAGCTCGCGCAAATCGCGCTGCAAGGTTTCCGGCTTCTCGGGAAAGCTGACCGTGAAGCCGACCCACAAATGCAGAGCGAGCGAGATCAGCGAGTTGCCGACCCAGGCCATCGGCAGATAGGCGAGATGCTCGTCGCTCTGGCGGACCCCTTCGCTCTCAGCCAGCACCGCGGCCGGGCTCAATAGATTGGCGTGGCTCAGCATCACCCCTTTGGGCCGCGAGGTGGTGCCGGAGGTGTAGGAGAACAGGGCCAGATCGTCAGGCTTGCCCTCCGCGATCTTGGCCTCGAGGTAACCCGGATGGGAAGTGGCGAACTCGCGCCCGTCCGCCGCCACCGCATCGAAGGGCTTGAGCATCGGGTCGTCGTAATTGCGCAGGCCGCGCGGGTCGTCATAGACAATCAGCCTCAAGCACGGCAGCCGGTCCTTCAAGGTGAGGATCTTGTCGACCTGTTCCTGGTTCTCGGCGACGACGACCGAGGTCTCGGCATGATCGAGCACATAGGCGAGCTCGGTCGCGATCGCGTCCTGGTAGACCGGGACCGCGATCCCGCCGAGGCTTTGCGCGGCGAGCTGCGCGAAATAGAGGCGCGGACGGTTTTCGCCGATGACCGACAGCTTGTCGCCCGGCGCGAAGCCCGCAGCGGCGAGGCCGGATGCGAAATCGCGCACCTCCTCCCAATAGCGCCGCCAGCTGTAGGGCTGCCAGATCCCGAAATCCTTCTCCCGCAGGGCCGGACGATCGGGCATCCGCTCGGCATTGCGGCAGAGCAGCTGCGGCAGGGTGACCTCGACCTTCATGCCGCCCACTCCTGCTCGTGGTGACCGCCGAGATAGGCGTGGATTACCGAGGGGTCGCGCTGCACCTCGGCAGGACTGCCCTCGGCGATCTTGCGGCCGCGATCGAGCACGGTGACCCGGTCGGAGATGTCCATCACCACCGCCATGTCATGCTCGATGAGGATGATCGTCGTGCCCCATTGCTCGTTCACATCGATGATGTAGCGGGCCATATCTTCTTTTTCTTCCTGGTTCATCCCGCCCATCGGCTCGTCGAGGAGGAGCAGCGTCGGGTCGAGCGCCAGGGCGCGCGCCAGCTCGACCCGCTTTCTGAGGCCATAGGCGAGAGCGCTCGTCTGCTGCTTGCGCAGATCCTGCAATTCGAGAAAGTCGATCAGCTCTTCGGCGCGGGCGCGGTGCGCCACCTCTTCCTTCTGCGCCAGGCCCCAATACACAAACGAGGCAAGGACGCCCGCCTTCATCCGCACATGGCGGCCGAGCATGATGTTGTCGAGCACGGTCATGCCGCCGAACAACGCGATGTTCTGAAAGGTGCGGGCGACGCCCATGCGGGCGATCTCCGCCGGCCGGGCGCGGGTGATATCGCGGCCCTCGAAGGTGATCGAACCGCCATCGGGCCGGTAGAACCCGCTGATCATGTTCAGGAGCGAGGTTTTGCCGGCGCCGTTGGGACCGATGATCGAGGCGATCGCGCCGCGGTTGACCGCTATCGACACCTCCTCGACCGCGCGCACGCCGCCAAACCGCTTCGACACCTGAGTGGCGGCGAGCAGTACATCATCGGACCTGTCCGCCGCTCGAATCGTGGCACCAAGGGCCATGCCGCTCGCGATCCTTTGTCCCCCAGCCGATGTTCATGCATCGGCGTTATGGCAGGCATGATGCTGGCGCAAACGAGAGAATGCAACCGATTGCGTGGCGAAAGGGCCGCAGCGTTGGGGTTGCCAGCGACCTTACGGCACTTGCCGGCAGCCCCGTCGTCATGAAACGATCGCGGCGGCCCGGTAATGGGATCTGGTGGTGGATAAGACGCCCGCAGAAGACAGCGTGCCGGTGACGGTTTTGACCGGCTTTCTCGGCAGCGGCAAAACGACGCTGCTGCGCCGCGCCCTGACGGCGCCCGAATTTTCCGACACCGCGGTCGTCATCAACGAGATCGGCGAAATCGCGATCGACCATTATCTGGTCGATTTCGTCGAAGGCGAGGTCTTGGAACTGCCGGGCGGCTGTTTGTGCTGCGCGGTGCGCGAGGACCTGGCGGAAACCCTGCGCGGCCTCATCGAGCGGCGCAACAGGGGCGACCTTCGCCGGTTTCGCCGGATCGTCATCGAAACCAGCGGGCTCGCCGATCCCGCCCCGGTCCTCTTCACGCTCGGCACCGATCCGATGCTCGATCAGCGCCTGCGGCTCGGCCGGGTGGTGACGGTCATCGACGCGGTCGCCGGCATGGGGACGCTCGACCGCTTTGCCGAGGCGGCGCGCCAGGCCGCGGTCGCCGACGCTTTGGTGATCTCGAAGACCGACCTCGCGCCGTTCGGCGAGGCGCTCGCCGCCCGCCTCGCCGCGCTCAACCCCGGCGCCGAGCGCATTCAAGGTGCGGCGGCGGCCGACCCGGCTTCCGTGCTGTTCGGCCCCCACCCCAACCCTCCCCCGCAAGCAGGGGACGGAGTGAAAGACCCTCCCTCGCTTGCGGGGGAGGGAGGGGCCCGTCGCGAAGCGATGGGAGGGTGGGGGCTGGAGACGGCGCATTCGCACGGCATCGCCGCCTACACGATCGTCTTCGACGGAAGGGTCAGCAGGCTCGATTTCGCCCGTGCGCTCGGCGGGCTGGCGCAGGCGCGCGGCAACGATCTGTTGCGGATGAAGGGCATCGTCCTCTTTGCCGACCGCCCCGGTTCCGATGGTCGCGGCCAACCCGCCATCGTACAGGCGGCGCAGCATGCGATGTTCGCGCCCGAATGGCTTGCCGACTGGCCCGATTGCGACCATCGCAGCCGGCTCGTCTTCGTCGTCCACGACATCGCGGCGGCGGAGATTATCGAGCGTTTCGCGTTCGCCTCACCCTCTCTACTTGGACCGCAGGCGTCTCGCCTGCATGCGGGCGGGACGCCCGCGGTCCGCCATTAGGCATTCCCCGAATAAAGGAGTTTCAATTGCTCGACATCGTCGTATCCGGCGGCCTGGTTGTCCTGCCCTCCGGACCAGAGCCGGCCGATATCGGTATTGCCGGCGAGCATATCGCCGCGATCGGCGCGCCGGGCAGCCTCGCCGCGCTCGGTGCCGGCCGGGTGGTCGACGCCGAGGGGCAGATCGTCATCCCCGGCGGCATCGACCCGCATGTCCATTGCAACTGGCCGATGCCCTCCCCGGGCGTGGCTCGGCCGCCGCTGACCGAGCCCGCCTCGCGGGTCAGCCAGGCCGCATTGTTCGGCGGCACGACGACGACGATCGATTTCGCCCCGGTCGAAGGCGGCATGTCCGTGCAGCAGGCGATCGAGCACCGGCAGCGGCAATGGGCGGGGCAATGCTACGGCGACTATGCCTTCCACACGATGCTCCTGGGCAAGATCGCGCCGGAGTTCCTCGGGCAGGTCGCCGAGGCGGTCCAGGCCGGCCACCCAAGCGTCAAGATGTTCACCACCGACATCACCCCCTCGCGCCGGGGCCGCATGGTCGATTTCGGCGACATCTGGGAGGTGCTGCAGGTGCTGGCGAAAGCCGGCGGCATCGCGGCGATCCACGCCGAGGACAACGACATCGTCATGCACATGTACGAGAAGCTCTTCCGCGAGGACCGCACCGGCTTCGAGAACATGGCCGAGGTGCACAACACCTTGAGCGAGGATCTGTCGTTCAACCGGGTGATCCGGCTCGCCGCCAATATCGAGGGCGCCGCGCTTTACATGATGCACACTTCGGCGGCGACCGGGGTCCGGGCGATCGCCGCGGCGCGCGCCAAGGGCGTCCCGATCTACGGCGAGACCCTGCACCAGTACCTGATGTACACCTCGGAGGATTACAAACGCCCGAACGGCCAGATCTACCACACCTATCCCTCGCTCAAATACCAGGAGGACCACGACGCCTTGTGGGCGGCAACCGATCACGGCGCGATCCAGACCGTGGCGACCGACGAGATCTGCTGTCCCTTACGCCTCAAACTGCAGGGGCGGCGCATCGACGACACGACCGGCGGCAATGCCGGGGTGGAGCCGCGCGTCTCCTTGATCTATACCGAGACGGTCGAGAAGCGCGGCTACGGCCTCGCTGATTTCGTCGGCCTCGTATCATCGAACGCGGCGAAGATCATGGGGCTTTATCCGCGAAAGGGTGCCCTCGCGGTCGGCTCGGACGCCGATATCGTGCTCATCGACGCGAGGAAGCGCCACATCGTGCGCGCCGCCGAGATGCACGAAGCGGATTATTCGCCGTGGGAGGGCCGCGACCTCGCCGCCTGGCCATCGCTCACAATGCTGCGCGGCAAGATCGTCGTCGAAGGCGGCGCCCTCAAGGGCGCCCTCACCGACGGCAAGTTCCTCCCCCGCAAGGTGCCCGCCGATATCCGCGCCCGGCCCGCGGTTTGAACCAAAGAAAACTCCCTCTCCGCCCTCGGGGGCGGAGAGGCCCCCCTCCTTAACCCTCCCCGCTTGCGGGGGAGGGAAGGGTGGGGGCTGGGGCGGAGAGGGTTGGGGTATGAGGTGCGGGATTCCAGATCGCTCGCCTGCGGACCGCGGCCGTCCCGTGGGCCTTCAGCCCACGGACTTGATCCGTGGCCGCATGCGGGCGAGACGCCCGCGTTCCGGACGACGACCCACCTCACCCTCCCATCGCTGACGCGTGGCCCCCTCCCCCGGCGCATCTTCGATGCGCCGTCCGGCAGGCGCGCGCATGCGCGCGCCGAGAGGGCCCCTGAAGCGCGGAGAGGGTAAGTCCTCTGGCGCCCCCTCACCCCCGCCGCCGCGGCTCGATCGGCATCGTTGCGATGCTGGTCCAGGCGACGGGCGCGCCGGCCACCGCGGCCGCCTCGGCCGGCGGCAGCGCCGGATCCCAATGCACCGCGAGGAACCGCCGCCCGGTGACTTGCGCGGCTGCCTCCGACACCAGCCAGACGAGCGGCGGCGCCATGACCGCCGGCTGGATCATCTCCTCGCGCTCGTACCCCGCCTCGAGCGGCACCATGGCGGTATTGGTGACCCCGCCCGGCACCAAGACGTTGACGGTGACCCCGGTGCCGGCGAGATCCTTCGCCATGATCGCCGAAAACGCCTCAAGCGCGGCCTTTGACGGCCCATAGGTCGGCGAACCCTCGCGGATCATCGTGCCGAGGCTCGTCGTCACATTGACGATGCGGCCCCAGCGTGCGCGCATCATGTCGTGGACGACGGCGCGCGAGAGCGCCATCGGCGCATTGTTGTGGACCGCGACGAAGAGCCTCCACTCTTCCGGCGTCACCTCCCAGAACTTGATCGGGTTCTGCCGGTTGTCGGTGCGGATCGTCGCCTGGCCGACCCCGGCATTGTTGACGAGGATGTCGATCGTGCCAAACCGGGCGCGGGCCGCCGCCACGATCTCCGCCGCCGCTTCGTCGCGGGCGAGATCGGCCTCGATCGTCAAGAGGTTGGCGCCCTGTTGCCGCTCGCGGGCATTCTCGGTCAGGAGGGCGAGCCCGTCGGCGGCGCGATCGACCGCCGCGACGCGCAGCCCGGCGCCCAGGAGACCCCCGACCAATGCCCGGCCGATGCCGCCTGCCGCGCCAGTCACGATCGCAACGCGTTCAGTGTCGCTCATCGAAGTTTCCTCCCTTCAACCCCATTCCGGCCAAGCCATCGCCGACCTCGAGGTCACGCTCTGCCGGCTGCGCCAAACCTAGCGCGCAGTTCGAATTTGAGCACTTTCCCGGCCGGATTGCGCGGTAACGCCGGGACGATCTCCAGCCGGCGCGGCAGTTTGTAACGCGCCAGGCGCTCGGTCGCAAACTCCCGGAGTTCCTCAAGATCGAGCGTGTGGCCATCTTTGAGCGCCGCCACGGCGACAACCGATTCACCCCATTGCTCGTCGGGCAGGCCGATCACCGCAATTTCGCTTATGGCGGGATGGTCGTACAGCACGCTCTCGACCTCGGCCGGGTAGACGTTCTCGCCGCCGGTGATCACCATGTCCTTCAGGCGGTCGGCGATGAACAGAAAACCGTCCTCGTCGCAATAACCGATATCGCCGGTATGAAACCAACCCTCGGGATCGATCGCCGCCGCCGTCGCTTCGGGATTGTTCCAGTAGCCTTTCATGACATTGGGCCCGCGGGTGATGACCTCGCCGTTCTCGCGCGGCGTTGCGATGTCGCGTCCATCGGCGTCGACCAGCCGCATATCGCTGAAAATCGGCGGCCGGCCCGCCGATCCAAGCTTCGCCATCCCCCACTCAGGTGTGAGAAACGTCACGAATGGCGAGGTTTCGGTCAACCCATACCCTTGATTGATCGGGATGCCGCGGTCGGCGTAAAGCCGCATCAGCGGCTCCGGCACCGGGGCGCCACCGCAAACGATCGTATGCAGGCTGGAAAGGTCCGCCGTGGCGAATGCCGGTTGCTGGCTGATGAACAGCAGCATTGCCGGGACCGCGAAGAAGGTGCTTACGCGGAAAAGGGCGATGTCGTCGAGGCAACGGACCGGGTCAAAGTTCCGGTGCAGCACGATGTGCCCGCCCTTCTGCCAGATCACCAGCGAATTGACGTTGAGCCCGCCAATGTGGAAGAGCGGCGCCACGAGCAGCGAGACATCGCTCGCCAGGACGTCATAAGCGAGCAGCACGTTGATGTTGTTCCACCAGATGTTGCCATGCGTGAGCATCGCCCCTTTGGGACGACCGGTCGTTCCGCTGGTGAACATGATGATGGCGACATCATCCTCGGCGACCGTCTCCCCCGTCTTGAGCGGGTCATGTGCGGCGGTGAGGCCGGCGATGTCCGGCCATCCCTCGGCGGGTTGGTCGGCCGAGAAGAACCGCCGGCAACAAAGCTCCGGCCGGATCGAGTCGATCACCGGCCGGTGCGGCGCGTCGGCGACCAAGGAATGCACGCCAGCGTTATTGATGATGTAGCTGAGCTCCGGCCCGGTGAGCCGGTAGTTCAGTGGCACGAAAATGGCGCCGAGCCGCGCGGCGGCGAACAGGGTCGCAAGAAAGGAGGGTTGGTTGAACCCCAGAAAACCCACCCGGTCGCCACGACAAACGCCGTGCGCGCGCAAGGCGTTGGCTAGGCGGTCAATCCGGTCCTGAAGCTCTGCGTAGGTCCAGGTCGTGCCTTCGAACGTAAGGGCCTTGCGGTCCGGAGTTCGCAGCGCGCGTCGATAAAGCCAGTTGCCGAGCCCGATATCCGCAGTCATGACATTTCCATCGGTTGAAGATGCCGTCAAAGCCCTTGGCCTCGTCCCGGCCGCGCGGCACACGCTCCCGGCCGGCAGCGGGGTCGCCTTTCGGTGGTGCCGGCTGTGTGGATCGAACACACGACCTACCGCTTACAAGGCGGTTGCTCTACCGCTGAGCTAAGCCGGCATTACGGGAGGAAATAGCCGCGCCGGGCCGCCGCTTCAATGCGTGCGGCGCCAGAGCTGGCGGCTGGCGATGGCGGCGCCCTCTGCCAGCGCTTCCAATTTGGCCCAGGCGATCTGCGGGTGAATGCGGCCGCCGAGACCGCAATCTGTGGAGGCGATGATTCGCTCGCGGCCGACGATGTTGGCAAAGCGCAGGATCCGCTCACAGACCAGCTCGGGGTGCTCGACGACATTGGTGGCGTGGCTGACGATTCCGGGCAGAAGGATCTTGTCGTCGGGCAGCTTGACGTCCTGCCAGATTTTCCACTCATGCTCGTGGCGGACATTGCCGGCTTCGAACGAATAGGCCCCTGCGTTGACCCTCAGCATGACCTCGACGATGTCGCGCATTGGAATGTCGGTGGTGTGCGGGCCGTGCCAGCTGCCCCAGCACAAATGGAAGCGTATGCGCTCCGGCGGCAGGCCGCGCAGCGCGTGGTTGAGCGCCTCGATCCGCACCATGGTGAACTTTTTGTAGTCGTCGAGGTCCGGCTCGGGAGTGATCATGTCCCAGCCGGTCGCGGTCGCCGGGTCGTCGAGCTGAAGGATGAGCCCGGAATTGACGATCGCCTTATATTCCTCGCGCATCACCTCGGCGCAGGCATAGAGGAATTCTTCATCGCTCCGGTAATGGCGGTTGCCGATACGATAGGCGCTGCCCGGGGCGACCGCGGTGATGAACCCCTCTGCGACCCCGGCCGCGCTCAGCGCCGCCTGCAAATTGGCGATGTCGGCGTGGAGCGCGGCGTGGCCGGTATAGCTGAGCGGCGCGACGCAAACGGGGCCGGTCGAGGGCCGCGGTCCCATCGACACCCCGGATTCGGGGTCGCCATAGGCTTCGGCGAAGCGCCTGCGGTCGCGGCGGTCGTCCTGGCTCGTCAGCGCGATCTCGCCGGGGCGGGAAACCCGCTTGGTCCGGCCGTAGGGGCCCGGCGCTCCGAACTCGATCCCGCCCCAGCGCTGGAAGGCATAGCTCCACCACGCGCCGTAATGCACCCGGTGGGTGACCGACTTGCCGAACTCGCCGTCGTTCGGCACATCGATGCCGAGACCCTGCTGACGCCGCACGATGTCGCCGACCGATGCCCGCAACAGCAGCTGAAACCTGGCCTCGTCCGCGCTTTCGCCAACTTCGCGCGCCCGGTTCGCCGCGATCAATTCGTCGGGGCGCGGCAGGCTCCCGACATGGCTGATCAGGATGCGGGTTTCGCTGTGGCGCATGGTTTCCCTCCCGAGGTGGGCGCCGAATAATCGCAGTCACCGCACCCCTCACTGATCCCCGGAACGCCCGCCTTGGCGGGCGGCCGTCCGGGGACCGGGTAGGGCTCGGCCGCGCCTCGCCGACCCTGCGCAACCCTCTCCCCCACTGGGGGAGAGGGGAGGGTGAGGGGGATTTTCGGATCGCCGCTAGCGGGCCGGCGTGTGCTTCGCGAGGAACGCCTTGACGGCGGGTCGCGCCGCTTCGAGGGCCGCGCCGGTCTTCCACTCCCGGATGAACTCGCAGTTCGGCAGCAGCTGATTGAGCTCGTCGGAGATCGGCCCGGGATGCGCTTCGTCGTTGCCCGCCAGCACCAGGCACGGCGCCTTGACGGTCTTCACGAACTCGCGGTCGGCGCAATACACAAAACCCGACGCGTAGAGGTTCTGATAGAAGGCGTTGAGCACCTGCTCGCTTGCCTCAGGCCGATCGCTGAGCGTCTCAGTCCAGCCCTTGAAGTTGGCGTTCCAGCCCGGACCCATCGGGCCGACCCGGCCGATCGGCTGCGCCAATACCGCGGCGGCGACACGCTCGGGGTGGTGCTTCAGCATGTTGATGATGAACGAGCCGCCGATGCATTGCCCGTACAGATGGCACTTATCGACGCGCAGATGGTCGAGGAGAGCGATGTGGTCGGCGGTGTAGCTGTCCCAGCCGTCCTTGGCGGTGATCGGGGCGCGCGACCGGCCGCCGGCGTTGCGCTGATCCATCGCGATGACGCGGTAGTCGGCCGCCCACTCGGTGGTCGGGTTGATCGGCGCCGACGGCTGGCTCCAGACATCGATCACCGACCGCAGACCGGCGGGCGCGAAGGTGAGGATCGGGAAGCCCCGGCCGAATTCCTCGTAATAAATGTGTGCGCCATGGTGTTCAAAGCTCGGCATGTCGGTGTCCTTTCCTGAGCGAAATCGCCCGATCTTAAAATCGCCCGGGCCCATCGTCCATGGGGCGCTACGAGGGGGTCTCGCGCAAGGCCTTCTGCACGGCGGTGTCGAGCGCGCTCAGAAAACGCGAGCGGTCGGCCTTGGTCAGCGCCGCCGGCCCGCGGGTCTTCACCCCGAGCTCGCGCAGATGGCGCGCGAGCTCGCGGCCGGCGAGCGCACCACCGATGTTCGTTTGCGTCCAGACCCTGCCGTTCGGGGCGACCACGCGCGCCCCGTTCGCGAGACAGCGCGAGGCGAGCGGCACATCCGAGGTCACGCACAAATCATGGGCGCCGATACGCTCGGCGATCCAGTCGTCGGCCGCATCGGACGCATCGCCCACCAGGATCATCCGGACGTTCGGCAGGCTGGGCGGCCGCAACGGGCGCGAGCCGTTGGCGACGACAAAGACCATGAGCCCGAGCCGCGTCGCGACCCGGTAGACCTCCTCGCGCACCGGACAGGCATCGCCATCGATGTAGATCTCGGTCAGGCGGTCACCGCCGCGCCGATCGGGCAGGAAACGCCGGTGCCGCCGAGGCCGCAATAGCCGGACGGATTCTTCGCCAGATATTGCTGGTGGTAATCCTCGGCGAAATAGAACTGCGGCGCATCGCCGATCTCGGTGGTGATGGCGCCGTGGCCGGCGGCGGCGAGCCGGGCGTGGTAGGCGTCGCGCGAGGCCTCGGCGGCGCGGCGCTGCTCGCGCGAATAGGCGTAGATCGCCGAACGGTATTGCGTGCCGACATCGTTGCCCTGGCGCATGCCGTGCGTCGGGTCGTGGTTTTCCCAGAAAATCTTGAGGAGCGCCTCGTAGCTCGTGACCTTCGGGTCGTAGACCACGAGGACGGCCTCGGTATGGCCGGTCTGCCCGCTGCACACCTCTTCGTAGCTCGGGTTCAGGGTCGAGCCGCCGGCATAGCCGACCGCGGTCGTCCATACCCCGGGCGTCTCCCAGAATTTGCGCTCGGCGCCCCAGAAGCACCCCATCCCGAACACCGCCTCTTCGAGCCCCGCCGGATAGGGCCCGGCGAGCTTGTGGCCGTTGACGAAATGCTGGTCGGGCACGCGCATCTTGACGGCCCGCCCGGGAAGGCATTGTTCGGGACCCGGAATTTCCAGCTTCTTGCGCAACGACCACATGGCATTTCTCCTGCTTCAGATGGGTCGAAATATAGCACTAAAGTCATCCCGGCGAAGGCCGGGACCCATTCTTCAGCCGCTTGGTCGCCGGAAGAGTGGACCGCGGCCTGCCCCACGGAACAAGTCCGTGAGCTGAAGGCCCACGGGATGACGACAGAAATAAGGGCCTCGTCTCCTCCGGCGGCGGCTCATTCGATCACCTCGTCGGCGCGGGCGAAGAGGGATTGCGGTAGCGTGAGGCCGATGGCCTTGGCGGTTTTCAGATTGATCACGAACTGGAACCGGCTCGGCTGCTCGACCGGCAGATCGGCGGGCTTGGCGCCCTTGAGGATTTGGTCGACATAGTCGGCAACCCGACGCCAATTGTAGATCTCGTCCGGCGCCAGGGACATCAACAACCCGCCGCGCGTCATCCAAGTGACCGCTGAGATCGTTGGCAGGCGCTGTTCGAGGGCAAAGGCGATGATCCTCTGGCGCTGCGCGGTCAAAATCGGGGTCGGATGAACCACCAAGGCCTGGGCACCGCTCCGCACAATCGCGGCGAAAGCCGGTTCAACATCCTCGGCGGCGTTGACCGCCACGGGTTCGAGGGCGATGCCGAGGCTTGGCGCGGTCGCCACCATCTCCGCCTCGTCGCCGGCCGAACCTTCGTTGTCGGGGGTCCACAATAGGCCAATCCGGGTGATCCCGGGGCGCACCTCCTGGAGCAGCTGGAGATATTTCCCGCTCACAATACCGTTGAAGGTAAGCCCGGTGAGGTTCCCGCCGGGGCGCGCCAGGCTCGCGACAAACCCGGCCGCGACCGGATCGTAAACCCCGCGAAATACGATCGGGATCGAAGCGGTCAAGGCGTGCAACGGCCGGGTCGCTTGCGTACCGCCGCCAGCGACGATCAGGTCGGGCCACAGCGCCACCAGTTCGGCCGCCAAGGCGGGGAAGCGCTCGGGGTGGCCATCGATCGAACGAATATCGAAGACGATGTTTTGACCCTCGATCCAGCCGCGTTCCCGCAGTGCCTCGGTGAAGACTTTCCAAAGTGGCTGACCGGGCTTTTCCAGAACACCAACGTGGGAGACCCTCGATTGCCCGGCCGCCACAATGGGCCAAGAGGCCGCCGCGCCACCGATCAGCGTCAAGACCTCGCGCCGCCTCACAGGAGCCTCCGCAACCCGCAGCCGCGAACCGAGAGTGTCACGCCGGCGCGCCGAGCCAGTCGAGGCTGGGTTCGCGTTCGAGACGCTGCAGCCGCTCGTAGAGTGCGGCAGAGCGGTCGCCGAGCACGGCGCGGGTCAGCCGGGCGAATTTGTCCGAGAGCTCGCCGGCTTCCAAGAGGCCGCTGTCGACATGGCGCTCCAGCCGCCGGCCATCGGTCAGCGCGATCGTAACGGTGCTGCCCATCGCGCCCCCATGGCCTCCATGCCCGCCGCCGCCGGTTTCGGGCACCAGCCGCACGCGCCGGGTCAGCGCGCGGATCTCTGGGTCGGCGAGCGCGCTCTCGTCGTATGATTCGGGGTCGCGCGCCTCGCGGTGGAGCGCCAGCGCGACGCAGAACGGGATCGAATACTGCGCCAGCATCAGGTCGGACGGCTCCGCAATCGCGTGGCGCTCGATCATGCGCCGGTTGCCGGTGACCGTGATCCCCTCGACATCGCCGCCGGTAAACCCGTGCTCGCCCTGCAGATCGCGCACCGCCCGGACCGCGGCATGGGCGGTCGCGTGGACCGGATAGCGCTTCAACACCATGCTCAGCGTGACGTAATCGCGGCCGAGGCCACGGGTCAGGTGCGTTTCGTCAAATTCGGTGCAGAAGACCCGGAGAAATCCGAACTCGCCCTCGATCACGGTACGCGGCCCGGTAAAGCCCGCGGCGGCGAGGCTCGCGGCGAGGATTCCGGCTTCCGAGGCGCGCCCCAAATGCAGGCGCTTCACCATGCCGCCATCGCCCTTGGCGAATTCGAGGAGGCCCCCGGCGAGCGACCCGGCGATGCCGAGCGCGTTCGCCATCCTCCCCGCATCGAGCCCCAAGAGATGGCCGCAGGCGACCGCGGCGCCGAACGGCCCGGTCGTGCCCGGCGCGTGAAAGCCGCGCGCCTCGTTGGTGTGCCCGGTGGCGCGGCCGATGCGGATCATGACTTCATTGCCGGCGACAAAGGCGGCGATGAGCGCACGGCCGGTGGCGTCAACACCCGGCTGCTGCGCGATGGCGAGCGCCGGCGGCAAGACCGTCGCGCCGGGATGCGCGCCGGCCCCGGGCCGGGTCAGCGCATCGAGCTCGAAGGCATGCGCCAAGGCGCCGTTGGCGAGCGCCGCGGAGGGCGCCTGCAGCGTGCTGCCGCGGCCAAGAATGCGGCTCCTCCCGCCCGGCCCGGTGCGCTCGGCATACTCGATGACGATCCGGCTCCACGGCAATCCGCTGCCGCAGATGCACGCCGCCACCGTATCGATGATGCACTCCTTGGCGCAGGCGACCACCTCCGCCGGCAGATCCTCATAGCGCAGCGCCGCGGCATATTCGGCGAGTTGGACCGTTTCGTGAGCCATCATCATTATCCCGTTTTGAAGAACGCACCGCCCCGTTACGATGGCAGTTCCAATTTGTTCCACGGAACCCGCTCGCCTGTCGCATCAAATAGATCAGTGAAGGCGAGACGCAGAACGTCGATACGGTCGTTTCGACCGCGATATGGAATTCGAGGAAAGCTAATAGGCAGCCCTTCAACCCGCCACGTACCATGCGGGTGATTCGGCGTGCCAAGAATAAAGGTTCTGACGGGAACCGGCCCGGCGCTCGTATGGGTACGTCCTGCCAGTGCAAACTCAAGCGCAAACTCAAAATCCGGCAAATTTCCTGCCGATCTTACCGCGTCAACCAGTCCCAGGACGCGCAGATAGCTCGCCAATATCGGGTTGACGTAGAAGTACTTTCCATCAGGGGTGCGACCGCGTGACCACATATCGACGAGGCCGGTCTGGTTAATGTCGATCCGAGTTGTCCCATCGCGAGCCTGAAGTCGAACTCCGCGGACAATGGGTCGCATGTCGTCAAGTCTGGCTGAGCGGCAATCAAAAGCTGAGCCGTCGAGCAGCACTCGATAATCGACGCACGCTTGAAGAGAAAACTCACGTGGGTCGGCTGAAATTCGCGGCAGGCCAGGGAAAAAACCAACGGGTAAGGCGGTGATACGAAATGCTCCTTCATCGATCCCAGGGGAGTGCTCCAGCCACCTTGCAAAAGAGGCCGCCCTCGCCCCAAACTGGGATTCCAACCGCTCGGCGCCCCGCGCCAGGTCAAGGGTCAGGTCCTGTATCTCCCGCATGGTCATTTGCACGCTGCTTGTACCGCGGCGAATAAAGGCGTGGCCGCTGCCAACCACCCGGTGAGGGCCGGCAAGGGACGGAACGGTTCGGAAAACCACCACCCCTTCGCTCGCACCCTGGGTAACGATGCCCCGGATTTGAAGCGATCCAAGAGGAGGCTCAATGCATGCACGGGCAGCCTCGTGAAGCCGGTCCGCCAGTTCGTGGACGCGTCCAATTGGGGTGATGCTTTCAGCGCGCGCCGGCTTGTCCTTCGTTTCGGCGACACCGAGAAACCAGCGTTCCGCCTTGCGCATTCGCGAATGCCACGATCTCACGAAATAGACCGTCGCGTCCTGAGGCACTTATACCGCCACCAGCGTTCCAGGCCGCTGCTCGCCCCCCATCGCCCGGCAACTCTCTTTTAAATTCAACAGTCTCACTCTCGTAGACACCGTGTTGACACAATACAACGATGTCTGCAGCTTCGATCTGATCGACCGGTTTCGTCAGCATAACTGCCTCGACAAGCACAGCGCGTAGGGTGGGTTAGCGAAGCGTAACCCACCGCGAGCCGCGACGCATCGCCGGAGTGGATTTCGCTGCGCTCTAACTACCCTACGAGGCTCCTCTCTCGCCTGTCGTCCCGGCGCAAGCTGGGGTCCATGGTGCTGCAAGACTGACGATCCCGGCAGCTTTTTTGTCCGGTCGGGGCAAAGCCCGGACCCGTGCGCCGGATGACGAGCGGGCGGCGGACGCATTGCCGTAAAAGCGACGCTAAAATTACCATAATCGTAGATGATAATACGCGTCGATGCCAAACAGGCGGCGCTTCGGGGCTGAGGATGTGATGTCCGATCTGCAATCGCAAATGCCGAAACCTCGCGCGCTGCACCACCGTGGCATGCAGCGGTATGCAGCGGAAACCTCGCTGCAGATTTGCTGCAAAAATTCGGAGCAACGCGCGCGAGGCGAACCCTGATTGCCAGATTCATTGAGCAAAATCATGAGGTTACAGAGGTGAAATCCGGACGGCCCAACCGACGCGCGAAAATTTTGCTGCTCATTCCTTGCAGATTCAGCGAACGGTCGATTGATGACCCAACTGTTGGTTGAGCCCCGTTCGGCCGCGCCGCATAATGAGGAGGTTTCAGAGTGAACGAACCCTACTCCGGGCAAAGACGATGCCGCTGAAACGCGGATCCCGGCTTTTGCCGGGATGACAAATCCAGTTACATGACCACAGGGCATTAGTTTCGCGGGGCGCGCGATGGACCTACCGGAAACAGACGTCATCGTCGTCGGGGCCGGCAATGCGGCGACTTGCGCGGCGTTGTCGGCGAGGGAGGGTGGCGCCTCGGTCTTGATGCTGGAGATCGCACCGGAGCATTGGCGGGGCGGCAATTCCGCGTTTACCGGCGGGGCGTGGCGCATCGTTTATCACGGGTTCGACGACCTTGCCCGGCTGATCCCCGACATCAGCGACCACGAACTCGCCAATGTCGATGTCGGGACCTACACCGAAGAGCAGTATTATGACGACATGGGGCGCCTGACCGAATACCGCTCCGACCCCGATCTGACCGAGATTCTGATCACGCAGAGCTTCGCGGCCGGGGTGTGGATGCGCGAGCAGGGCGTGCGCTTTCAATTGGGGCTGGGGCGCCAGGCGTTCCGGGTCGACGGCAAATTCAAGTTCTGGGGAGGCCTGGCCTGTCACATCTGGGGCGGCGGCAAGGAATTGATGAAGGCGCTGCATGGCCGGGCCGAGCGCGAGGGGATCAGCATCCTCTACGACACGCCGGCGGTGGCGCTCCTCCAGGGCGATAATGGCATCGCCGGGGTGAGGGTGCGGCGCGAGGGGCGGCTGGTCGATCTGCGCGCGAAGGCGGTCGTTCTCGCGTGCGGCGGGTTCGAGGCCAATGCCGAGATGCGGGCGCGCTATCTGGGGCCGGGCTGGGACCTCGCCAAGGTGCGCGGCTCGCGCTTCAATACAGGCGCTGGCTTGCGGATGGCGCTCGATATCGGCGCGGCGCCGGCCGGGCACTGGTCGGGCGCGCATGCCTGCGCCTGGGACCTCAACGCGCCCCCGGTCGGTGACCTCGATGTCGGCGACCGCTTCCAGAAGCACGGCTATCCGTACGGCATCGTCGTCAACGCCAAGGGCCAGCGCTTTCTCGACGAGGGCCTCGATTTCCACAGCTACACCTACGCCAAATACGGCGGCGAAATCTTGAAGCAGCCGGGCATGTTCGCCTGGCAGGTGTTCGACCAGAAAACCCTCCACCTGCTGCGCGACGAATACCGCATCCCGCGGACCACCAAGGAGAAGGCCGACACGCTGGAAGCGCTGGCCGAGCGGCTCGAAGGGGTCGACGGACCGGGCTTTCTCGACACGGTGCGCGCGTTCAACGCGGCGCCGCGCCCGGATCTGCCGTTCAACCCCAATGTCCACGACGGGCTGCGCACAGGGGGCCTGGCGATCGACAAGACCAACTGGGCGCAACGCCTCGACCAGCCGCCCTACGAAGCTTATGCGGTGACGACCGGGATCACCTTCACCTTTGGCGGGCTCAAGATCACCAACGACGCGGCGGTGGAGGACGTCACCGGCATCCCGATCCCCGGCCTTTTTGCCGCCGGCGAGATGGTCGGCGGGCTCTTCTACCACAACTACGCGAGCGGCACCGGGCTGATGGCCGGCGCCGTCTTCGGCCGCATCGCCGGGCGGAGTGCGGCGGGGTATGCACGGCGGTGAACCGCCAACCCTCAGTATGCACGCGATCGGCTTCACCAAGGCGGGCAGCGAGCGCTGGACCGCCTCTTCTCAGCTTTGCGGCGGCTCGCGGCGGTAGTGGTAACGGTAGAGCTCGGCCAGGCCGAAACTCCGATAGAGCGCGCGGGCCGGCGTATTGCCCGCCTCGACCTGCAGGCAGGCGCCGGTGGCCCCGCTGTCGCGCGCCCAAACAGCGAGGCTGGCGATGACCCGGCGGGCGCAGCCCTGCCGCCGCCGGCGCGGATCGGTGATCACCGACTCGTAGCACAAGAGCCCGTCATGGATCGCGCCATAGGCGAGCGCCGCCGGCATGCCGTCGACGATCAAGAGCGCGAACCGGGCGGGGATCGCGATGGCGCCGACGATCCTGCGGTAAACCGCGCCGTGCGCTCTCGTGTGGCCCTGCAGCCGGGCCATCGCTCTCAGCCATTCCGCCTCGGGCGATCGCAGGAGCCGCACCGCCGGATCGGCCGCCCCCGCGCCCAATATGAGCGCATCGATCGCACCGTAAAGAACGCAGCTGTCGCCCTCGCTCGCATAACCCCGCGCCGTCAGCTCCCGGTCGAGCGCGGGATCGACGATCGAGGGCACGCGAAAGATCGTCGGCAGGCCCCGGCCGCGATAGAGCGCCTCGGCGGCCGTGATCGCCGCCGCGATGCCAGGGCATTCCGATATCAGGGGATTGACCGAATTGGCGCGGCGCGACACCCCCTCGCTGAACCGCAACAGCCAGGCGCCGAACAGCACCTGCTGCAGCGCGGGAAACGCGTTGAAGCAGGTCTCCTCGATCCGCCAGGGCAGGCCGCCTTCCGTCATCGCGGCGTTTTCTAGCCCAAATGAGCACGCTCCGCATCACCCACGGCGGTTGCGCGCAGCCGATAGGGGGCATTGACTCGCCGCAGAAGCTGCGATGTGCTAGCGGGTGGAACATAAGCGACCCAATTGTCGCGGCGCAGGCAGGGAAGGAGACCAGGATGACCAAGTTGACGCGGCGGTCACTGCTAAACAGCTCGCTCGGCCTGATGGCGGCCGGAACCCTGGCGCGGCCCTATATCGCCAACGCCGCCGCGAAGACCGCGACGGTATGGTGGGTGCAGGGCTTCGCCGAGGAAGAGGATGTGGCGAGCCGCAAGGTCTTCGCCGATTACGAAAAGGCGAGCGGCAACACGATCGACTACAGCATCATCCCCTACGCGCCGCACCGCCAGAAGATCGTCTCGGCGGTGACCAGCGGCGAGGTACCGGATATCTTCCCCGCCAACCCCGCCGAAGTCGTTGCGCTCTTTGCCTGGCAGGACAAGCTGGTCGATGTGACCGACGTCGTCGCGACGCAGCAGGAGCTATACAGCGACACCGCCTTGCTCTCCGCGCAATGCTACAACGGCGTCACGAAAAAGCGCAGTATTTACGGCGTACCCTTTACCGGCGCGACGTTGCCGCACCACATCTGGAAGCCGCTGGTCGAGAAGGCGGGCTACAAAATCGAGGACATCCCGAAGACCTGGGATGCCTTCTATGATTTCTTCAAGGAAGTGCAGAAGAAATTGCGCACCCAGGGTATGCGCAATGTCTATGGCCTCGGCCTGCAGCTCACGACCAACGGCGTCGATCCCAACAACGTATTCCACTATTGGCTGGCCGCCTATGGCGGTACGGACGTCGTCACCAAGGACGGCAAATTGCATATCGACGATCCGAAGGTGAAGGAGGCCGTGGTCAAGGCGCTGACCTATCCGACCACCGCCTACAAGGAAGGCTTTGTGCCGCCGGGGGCGATCAACTGGAACGACGCCGACGACAACAACGCTTTCCATTCGAAACTGATGGTGATGGATCTCGACGGCACGATCTCGACCGAGGTCGCCATCATCAAAAATCAGCAGGATTACGACGACATCCTGACGATGGGCCTGCCGCTCGACAACGACGGCAAGCCGATACCGAGCCAGCTCACCGTCGTCAACGCCCTGATCCCGAAGGGAGCAAAAAACGTTGACGTGGCCAAGGAGTTCTTGAAGTACTTCATCCAGCCGAAGGTCAACAACGAATGGCTGAAGGTCGGGCTCGGCCGCAACATCCCGGTCATGCCCTCGATCGCCAAGGACGATCCCTGGTGGTTCGCCGACCCGCATCGCAAGGCCTACACCACGCAGGGCGTGCTCGACCCGACCATGCCGGCCTATTGGGCTTTCAACCCGGCCTATGCCGAGGTCCAGAACACGCATGTCTGGAGCACGGCGTGGCTCGACATCATTCAGAACGGGACGGCACCAGAGGCCGCGGCGGAAAAAGCGTACAAGCGAGCCGACGAGATCTTCGCCAAATACCCGATCACGTAAATTTGAGGGGCGAAACTCATCGATTTTCGCGCCGGATCAGGCCAGACCGCCGGCATGCACTGCGCCGCCAAGGCGCGCCGCCGGAGCCGGATTGGGTAAAAAACGTTGATAGAGCATCCGGACGGTTGACCGGCAGCGCGGGCGCGCGCATTTTCTTACGCGACAGGCGGACGATCGCCGCCAACGCGGGCGGCGGCGGCAGGCGCGTTGGGAGGAAAAAAATGGCCATTCTGACTCGGCGTTCGGTGGTTCGCGGCTCTCTCGGGCTCGTCGCCTCCGGGGTTCTGGCGCGCCCCTTCATCGCCAACGCCGCGGCCATGACCGCCGAGGTGTGGTATGCTCAGGGCTTCGTTCCCGAGGAAGACGCCGCCTTCAAGAAGATGGCCGCCGATTACGAGAAGGCGAGCGGCAACAAGCTCGATTACAGCCTCATTCCTTACGCGGCGCTGCGCCAGAAGGCGATCTCGGCGATCACCAGCGGCGTCGTTCCGGATATGATCGAGGTCGCCGATTTTCAGCTGGCGCCGTTGCAGGCGTGGGACGACAGGCTCGTCGATCTCAGCGACCTGGTCGCACCGGCAAAAGCGCAGTTCTTCAGCACCGCGCTGCCCTCCACCTATCTCTATAACAATGTCACGAAAAAGCGCGGCTATTACGTCGTACCGACGAAGGTCGCGGCGATCCCGTTCCATATCTGGAAGTCGCTGGTCGAGAAGGGCGGCGGCAAGATCGCCGATCTGCCGAAGACCTGGGACGCCTTCATGGACTTTTTCAAGCCTGTGCAGAAGGGATTGCGCGCGGCGGGGATGCGCAACGTCTATGGCATGGGCTACCAGCTGACCGCCAACGGGGTCGACCCGATCGGCACGTTCAACGCCTGGATGATCGCCTATGGCGGCCAGGGCCTCGTCACCCCGGACGGCAAGCTCCACAGCGACGATCCGCACGTCAAGGATGCGGTGCTCAAGACGATCATCAATCTGAGTACTGCGTACAAGGACGGCTATGTCCCGCCGGGATGCATCAACTGGAACGACGCCGACGACAACAACGCGTTCCACTCGAAACTGATGGTGATGGATTTCGACGGAACGATCTCGACCGAGGTCGCACTGTTTCACGACAAGGAGCAATACGACGATATCCTGACCCGCGGGCTGCCGCTCAGCAACGAGGGCAAGGAGTTGCCCGCCCAGGTCGCGGTGTTTGGCCCGGTCATCCCGAAGGGCGCCAAAAACGTCGCGGTGGCCAAGGAATTCGCCAAATTCATGATCCAGCCGACGGTGCTGAACGAATATCTCAAGGCCGGGCTCGGCCGCTGGATGCTGCCGATCCCGGAGATCGCGAAGAGCGACCCGTTCTGGCTCAAGGAGGACCCGCATCGCACGGCTTATGGCGAACTGACCCTGATCAAGCCGACGCTGCCCTTCTACGAGGCGTACAACCCGGCGATGGCTGAGGTCGGCGCCGAGAATGTCTTCATGAGCGCCGTGATCGAGGTGATGAAAGACGGGGCGAAGCCGGAGGACGCGGCGGCCAAGGCGTTCAAGCGGGCCGAGACGATCTTCGCCAAATATCCGATCGCGCAGAGCTGAGAGGCGATCATGACCACAGCCTCGGTAATCGACATCGGCGGTCCGGCGATCGGGCGGCAGACGCTATGGCGCTATTGGCGCGGCAACCTAAAGGGCTCGGAGTACCTCTGGGCTCTTGCCTTTGTCGTGCCCTATATTGGGGTGTTCCTGACCTTTGTCGTCTATCCTGTCGTCTACGGGCTGTGGCTTGGCAGCAAGCCGAGCCTCTATACCGACCTGTTCTCCGACCCGATCTACCAGAGCACGATAGTCAACACCATTCTGTTCGTCGGCATCGGCGTCAACCTCAAGATGTTCTTCGCGCTGATGTTGTCGGGGTTCTTCATGCGGCCCGGCTGGTGGATGAAGGCGCTGTTGATGCTCTTTGTCCTGCCGTGGGCGGTGCCGCTGCTGCCGACATTCATCTCGATTCACTGGATGCTGAACGGCGAATGGGGCCTCATTAACAATGTGATATATCATCTATTCCATATCGACGGCCCCGCTTGGCTCAATACGCGCTGGTTCGCGCTCGGCTCGGTCATTGTCGCCCACATCTGGAAATGGATGCCGTTCTGGACCATCATCCTGCTCGCCGGCCGGATGGCGATCCCGCAGGAGCTTAACGACGCGGCCAAGGTCGACGGCGCGACCGGGCTGCGCAGCTTCCTGCATATAACCTTCCCGCTGCTCGCCAACCTCTATCTGATCTGCACTCTGCTCTCGACGATCTTTACGCTCGGCGACTTCACCGAGGTCTTTTTCATCACCGGCGGCGGGCCGGCCAATTCGACGCATGTGCTGGCGACGCTCGGCATTCGCGACGCCTTCGACCTCGCGAACCCACGGCTCGGCGTGGCGGCGGTGATGTCGGCGTTGCCGGTGATGATCCCGTTGGTCATCATTCTGATGCGCAAACTGCGAACCACGGAGGTCGAACTGTGACCGTAACGATTGCGCAGGAAAGGCTGGCATCGGCCAAGGCGCCTCCTGCGGAGCGCATGCGCCGCGCCGCGCGCCGCTGGCGGTACGCGGGCAGCGCGGCGGCGGCGGTACTCAGTGCCGTCCTCATCGTGTGGACGCTCGCGCCGATCTACAATATCGTGATGGTCGCGGTCGAGTCGCACGGCGACGTGTTTACCGACGCCATCTGGCCGCCGAAGCCGACGCTGCAAGGCTTCTGGATCGTCTTCACCGAAAATTATTGGTACCTCGAGCATTTCTGGCACCAGTTCGGCAACAGCGTCTATCTCGGCACCGCGGTGACACTCTTGACGCTGGTGATCGGCTCGCTGGCCAGCTTCTCGATCGGCCGGATGCGCATCCGCCACGGCTGGCTGGTATCGAACGCGGCGCTGTTGACCTATGTGATCCCGGCCTCGTTCCTGGCGATCCCGTTCTACCGCATCATGCAGAGCTACGGGCTGAACAACAATCTCTGGTCGGTGATCGCGGCGCTGGTGACGTTCGCCACGCCCTATGCCATCTTCATCTTCCAGCAATACGGCAGGAGCATCCCGCTCGAGCTCGACGAGGCGGCCCGCATAGACGGCGCCACGCCGGTCCAGATCTATTACAAGATCTACCTGCCGCTGATGGCGCCGGCACTGGTCGCGGTCGGCACCTATGCGCTGCTGCTCTCGTGGAACGAATTTCTTTACCAATTCCTGCTGCTGTCGTCGAAGCGCAGCATGACGGTGCCGGTGGCGCTCGCCCAGTTCCTCAACAGCGACGAGGCGCCGTGGAACTTGATGATGGCGACCGCCATCGTCTATGCGATACCGCCGGCCGCGGTCTACTACATGTTCCGCCGCAAGATGACCGGCGGCCTGACGATGGGCGGGGTCAAGGGCTAAACGACGAGGGGTTTGGCTTCCGTTGAGCGGCAGCGAAACCCACCACCGCCCGGTCTATTCCTGCGGCCCGGCTATTCCTGCGGATAGCGCCACACCTGCGCCGGCTGGGTCGCGGTTTCGTCGATCGTCCATTGCGGCAAGGCGAGGCCCTCGGTCACATCGCTGAAGACCATCCGCACGCGGCTGCCGATGCCGACCCGGCGCACCATGTCGGGCGGCGCCAATTTGCCGTCCGGGGTGCACAGATTGCCGACGACGCGCAGCGCCTCGTCCGCGGTCGGCTCGCCTTTCTGCGTGTCGAGATCGACGATGAGGATCAGATACGGCGTGTGCTCGCGGAAGGCCGGCTGGATCGCGTGATGCACCTCGCTATAGGAGTGCACCGCGCCCTTGCCCTCGACCCGCCGCCAGCTCGATTCGAGCACCGCGCACCACGGGCACGCGGTGGTCGGCGGATAGCGCAGCCTGCCGCATCCGGCGCAGGCCTGCAGGTGAAAATCATGCGCCGCGCAGTACTTGAAATACTCGAGGTTCTCATGGTCGAGATCGGCCAATTGCAACCCCATGCCGAGATATTGCGCCTGGATTCCTGGCATCGTTCTGTCTCCCCTCTCCCTCAGCCGCGCCGCATGACCATCGCCGACCCGGTCGATGGGTTGGCCCAGCCGAGATTGGCGCTGACCTCGACGTTCCTCACCTGGCGGCAGCCACCTTCCTTGTAGTCGTAGGTGTGCCGGCGCTTGCCGTCGGCGCCGAGCGGGCAGGAATCGTCGGCGTCGTGGCGCAATTGCCTGGTGTTCTCGATGACCATGTTCATCCCGTGGGTGTAGCCCTCGCAGAGATGCCCGCCCGAGGTGTTGTTGGGCCGCCTGCCGCCGAGCTGGATCGCACCGCTCGACACGTATTGCCCGCCCTCCCCCTTCTTGCAGAAGCCGTAATCCTCGAGCTGCAGCATCGTGGTGAAGGTGAAGGCGTCGTAGGAGCCGGTGATGTCGATGTCCTCGGGCCCGACCCCGGAATTGGGCCACAGGATTTCCTTGGCGTAATGCCCGGCGACGGTCGAGATCGGCCCGTGCTGGTAATGCATGTCGAGCCGCGGCTTGTTGCAGCGGCCGACGACGCCGCGAATGAGGACGAGCGGGTGCTTCAGGTCCTTCGCGCGCTCGGCCGAAGTCACGATGATCGCGGTCGCGTTATCCGTTTCGACGCAGCAATCCAGAAGATGCAAGGGCTTGCAGATGAAGCGGCTGCTCAACACGTCCTCGACCGTGAAGCGCTTCTTGTAATAGGCCTTCGGGTTGTTCGAGGCGTGGTGGCTGTGCGCCACCTTGACCATCGCGACTTGCTCCGGCTTTGTCCCGTAATCGTACATGTGGCGCATGAAGGTCGGTGCAAAGCTCTGCCCGGCGCTCTGCCAGCCATAGGTGCGGTTGTGCAGCATGTCGCCCGCGATGGGCGCCGCCGAGCGCGCCCCGGTGCCGCCAATCCGCACTTGGCTGTAGCCGTTCATCGAGCGGAAGATCGCGACCGTCTTGCACATGCCGGCTTCCATGATGCCGATCGCGATGCCGACCAAGGCCTCGGTCGACGAGCCGCCGCCGACCACGTCCATGTAGAAATTGAGGCGCATGCCTAAGTCGCCGGAGATGAACGTGGCGCTCGTCGAGTCGCCGCCCGAATAGTCGAGCATGCCGTCGATGTCGGTGGGCTTGAGGCCAGCATCGAGGATCGCGTTCCTGACCGCCCACGTGCCAAGCGCCCGGGTCGTCTTGTCCGAGCCGCGGGTGTAGGTGGTCTCGCCCACCCCGACGATCGCATATTTGTCGCGCAGGTATTTGGGGGTCGTCGCATCGACCTCCTGGCGTGGCAATGGCATTGTGCGTCTCCTCGCAGCTGGAATTGGTCTAAGCGTGCGGATTATTTACCGGATGGGTCTGACACATCCATTCAACCTGAGGAACGTACACTGTTCCTGGCAGGGAACAGGCATGCGCACGCGAGGTTGCAGCCGGGTAATAATAGTCGACAGACAAGGGATAAGAGCCCATTCCGGCAGCATTCGGTAGTTTGTCCGATGTGAATGGAAGCAACAACAATCCGGCCAGAACGCCGCCAACTGTACTACTGACGGTATTGATCACGATCTTATAGCCGAACTTGGAAAAGCCGCTCATTTTCGTGGTCCACCTCACCCGATACCGAGCTACCACAGTCTATAGAACTTCAGCGCGGTGTTGTAGAACATCGCGTTCTTCTCGTCGTTCGAATAGTGCTCAGCGACGCGCTTGAACGCGTTCCACAAATTGGCGTAGCTGCACATCCCCTTGTCGACCGGAAAGTTGCTCTCGAACATCGAGCGATCCGGGCCGAAGGCGGCGATGCAGGTGTCGAGGTAGGGGCGCCACGCCTTGGCGAGCTGCTCCGAGGAGGGGGCGCTGTCCTGGCGTCCCATCTCGAACCCCATCAACGACGGCATGCCGAGCCCGCCGAGCTTTATGTAGACGTTGGGGAACTGGCCGAGCTTTGCGATCTGCGTCGACCACTCGGCGAAGACTTCCTCGCGCTTGTCGGTATAGGGGCCGACCGCGAGCGCGCCGCCGATATGGTTCAGCACGATCTTGGTTTCCGGAAAGGCGCGGGCGAGGTCGACGAGGTCGCCCAATTGGCTGTGGAACATCCACGCCTCGAAGCTGAGATTGAGTGGCGCCAGCGCGGCGAAGCCCTCGCGCCACGAGCGATCGAGATAGAGCCCCTCCCCGGCGCCCGAGGTAAACACCCGCAGGCTCGGGTCGGCGTGCCAGGTGGCGCCGTTGCGGATGCCGCGGAAGCGCCCGCCCGAGAGGATGATGTGCTGTTCGAGGACGCCTCGGGCGCGGCCGCCGATCCGAAAATCGACGTTGCCGATGATCCCGGCGCAGGCATGCGCCGTGCCGTATTTACCGCTTTCGCTCATCGCCGAAACGCCGGCGACGAATTGCGTTTCGCCTAGCGAGCGCAGCTCGGGCGGTCCTTCGGCGCGGTACATCTCGCGGCATTCGAGGAATACCGTGGCGCGGATGTTGTGCCCGCTGTTGAGGTCCTCGAGCAGATCGTGCAGCAGATAGCGGTTGCCCGGCCGGTCCCACATGTGATGGTGCGGGTCGATGATCGGGCGCTCGGGCTCAAGCGCCGGTTCCTGGGTCGCGGCGAGCCAGTCCTTGCGGATCGGCAGGTGGCGGGCGGCGGGGGCTGGGGACGATTGCATCGGCGCGGTCCTCCCGGATTAATTGTCTGGGCGAACTGTGCCCCGGCCCGTCGCCGAATTCCATGGGTTTGATGCGGCCGATTTCGCATGGCAAGATCGCGGCAAGACCGATCGGTTTCGCTCCCGACGGTCAGAGGGAGGACAGCATGCACGCCAAAAAGACCTCTGTCGCTGCATTGATCATCGCCGCTCCGGTATTTCTCGCCGCCGTGGCGGCGCCGCGCGCCCAGCAGCCTCCCGCGCAACCGGCGGCGGTCCAGATCGACGACAAGGCGATCGGTGGCGTTGTGACCAGCCGGTTCGGGCCCGAGGCCGGGGTTTGGGTCATCGCCGAGACACGCGATCTCGGCACCCGCTTCGCCAAGATGGTCGTCACCGACGAGCGCGGCCGCTATGTGATCCCGGACCTGCCGAAGGCGAATTACCGGGTCTGGGTGCGCGGCTATGGCCTCGTCGACTCCGAGAAGGTCGCGAGCGAGCCCGGCAAGGTTCTCGACCTGACGGCCTCCGTGGCGCCGAGCCTTGCCGCGGCGGCGCAGTACTACCCGGCGGCGTACTGGTATTCGATGATCAAGATCCCGGACAAGAGCCGCTTCCCCGGCACCGGCGACAAGGGCAACGGCATCCCGGAGAGTTTCAAGATCCAGGAGCAGTGGCTCAATTTCGTCAAGACCAACGGCTGCGGCAACTGCCACCAGCTCGGCAATTACGCGACCCGGACGATTCCCGAGGCGCTCGGCCATTTCGACTCGTCGAGGGATGCCTGGTCGCAGCGCCTCAGCGTCGGGCCGGCCGGGCACGACATGGTCGGCTTCATCACCCAGCTGATGACCCCGGACGGCGGCCAGCTCGCTGCGCTCGCCGACTGGACCGACCGCATCAAGGCCGGCGAATTGCCGACCCGCAGCCCGGCGCGACCGGTCGGCGTCGAGCGCGACCTCGTCGTCACCGTGCGCGACTGGCTCGATCCCAAGCACTATCTGCACGATCTGACATCCACCGACCGGCGCCACCCGACGGTCAACGCCTACGGGCCGATCTACGGCGACACCGAGCTCAGCAGCAACGCACAGCCGGTGCTCGATCCCGTCCACAACACCAAGACCACGATCCTGCCGCCGGTGCGCGAGGGCACACCGAGCTCGGCCCTCGCCAACGAGGTCGTCAACCCATCGCCTTATTGGGGCATGGAGCAGACCTGGGACAGCAAAGTTAACGCCCACACCTCGGTGATGGATCAGGACGGGCGGGTCTACTACGCCGCGCAGAACCGCTCGCCGAAGGACATTCCCGCCTTTTGCAAGAAGGGCTCGGCGCTGCACTCGGCGCAGCTCTACCCGCTCGACGTGCCGCATGACGGATTTTACCAGAACTCGCGTCAGGTCACTGTCTACGACCCGAAGACGAAGAATTTCACGACAATCGACACCTGCTTCGGCACGCATCACCTGAATTTCGCCGAGGATTCCGACAACACGCTGTGGCTCAGCAACAATACCGGCCTCGGCGGCGCACCCAACCCCGAGCTGGCGGTCGTCGGCTGGATCAATACGAAGATGTTCTGGCAGACCCATGACGCCGCCAAGTCGCAGGGTTGGACGCCGCTGATCGTCGACACGGTCGGCAACGGCAAACGCACCGCGACCTGGAACGAGCCCGGCCAGCCGGTCGATCCGACAAAGGACACGCGCGTCCCATTCGGCATGTACGCGATGGCCTATTCGCCAGCGGACAAGGCGCTGTGGAGCTCGAGCCTTGTCCATCCCGGCTATATCATCCGCCTCGCGCCGGGATCGAGCCCGCCGGATACCGCGCTCACCGAGGTCTACAAGATCCCGCTGCCCGGCTATGGCATCCGCGGCATGGATGTCGACCGCAACGGGGTCGCCTGGCTGCCGCTCGACAGCGGCCACCTGGCCAGCTTCGACCGCCGTAAATGCAAGGGGACGCTCAACGGGCCGGGCGCCGAGAAGGGCGAGAAATGCCCCGAGGGGTTCTCGTTCTACGCGCTCTCGGGGCCGGGCTTTCAGGGCGATCCCGGCGCCGAGGAGAACCCGTATTACGTCTGGGTGGATTGGTTCAATATCCTGGGCCTTGGGGCAAACGTGCCGTTCGAGACCGGCAACCAGTCGGATTCGCTGCATGCCCTCGTCGGCGGGCAAATCGTCGAGTTGCGCGTCCCCTATCCGATGGGCTTTTTCACCAAGGGCCTCGAAGGCCGCATCGACGACCCGAAAGCCGGCTGGAAAGGCCGCGAGTTGTGGGCGACTTCCGGCAACCGCACCCCGTTCCACATCGAGGGGATCGACGCCCCCGCCCCGGGCGCGCCGGGAGCCACCCCGGAAACGCGCTCAAGCCCACTCGTCGTCGAGTTCCAGCTGCGCCCCGACCCGCTGGCCCATTGAGCGAAATAACGCCTATGCCACCTCCACGCGATAGGCCGTCTTGGCGGCGGCGCCGAAGAGCGCGGCCTTTTCGTCGGCGGAATAGCCGGCGGCGAGTCGCTTGAATGCGTTCCACAACACCCGGTGCCGGGCTCTCAAGGCTCTCCAATCAAGGTCCGTAGTTTCGGCAGAAGCTCGGGCAGCTCTTCTGTCGCGGTTTTCCAGACGACCTCGTGATTGATATCGGAATAGCCGTGGATCAGGCGATAAGTGTCCACGGAATGTCGGCAGTGACCTGCCGAGTCGCCGCGCTAACCCTGCTTGCGGCCTCGCCTATTATCGCGATCGCCCGAACCAGCGCAAAGACCAGCATTTGATCGGTGTCGAGGTCGCTGCGCGTCCGGCCGGAAATGAAATCGCAAGCAGTCTCGGCCGCCCGGATCATGTCCGCAATGCGGATTCGATCCTCAAGCGGCAAACTGCACCTCGGCGGTGCGCTCGACTTCGTCGCGGAAATAGCGGCTGAGGTCCTGGGAGGTGCGCAAATCGACCCGTCGCCCACTCAGCAACTCGGACAGCTCAGCCTCGATTGCCGCCATGCCAAGGAACCCAGGGATAGCGCCCGGCTCGAATTCCACTAATAGATCGACATCGCTGTCGGGCCGCGCAGTGCCCTTCAAAACCGACCCGAACAGAGACAGACGGCGGATGCCGTGGCGCTGGCAGAGTTGCGCCAGGGCCTCCTGATCGAGCGGCAACCGGCTCATTGGACCTTTCCTTCCCGACGATCCGTCGGTGAACAGATAGCGCGTCGCCTATACCTTCGCCAGCACGCGGTCCTGGAAGGCGCGCATCTCGGCGATGACGGCACCCTCCGCGGGCCGCTCAAAATCGAAGTCGATGGCCCGGACATCGAGGTCGCGCAGCGCGCGGATGTCGTCGATGATCTGGGCGTCGCTGCCGGAAAAGAGCCGGCGCTCGCCGTCCGAGGCGCGCGCCGGCAGTGCGTCCCCCGTGCGCTTCACGCGGTAGGTCAGCGCCACCGCGTCGCGCGGCCGCCCGGCCGCCTCGGTCAATTGGCGCAGCCGCTCGATCCCGGCCCGGTAGCGCGGCAGGCTGTCCAGGAGATGCGCGTTGTTGCTGCCGATCGGATACCAGGCGTCGCCGAGGCGCGCCGCACGGCGCAGCGACGGCCCGCTCTCGCCGCCGACCCAGATCGGCGGGTGCGGAAGCTGCACCGGCTTCGGCTCGAGGAGGAGCCCGTCGTAATGGACGTAATGCCCGGCGATCCGCGGCTTCTTTTCGGTCCATAGCCTGCGGAAGGCGGCGACATATTCGTCGGTGACCGCGCCGCGCTCGGCGAAAGGGGTCGCGACGACCGCGTCGAATTCGGCCTTCAGCCAGCCGGCGCCGATCCCGACCGTGAGGCGCCCGCCCGACAATTGGTCGATCGTCGCCAGCATCTTGGCGGCGAGCACCGCCGGGCGGTGCGGCACCACGAGGACCGCCAGCACGAGACGCACTCTGGTGGTGACCGAGGCGAGCCAGGCGGCCAGCGTCAGCATTTCGTGGCGGTGCGCGCTGTCGGTTGAATAGAACGCGCCGGTTTCCGAATAGGGATAGCCGGGCTCGGCCATGTCGGGCAGCACGACATGATCGGTCACGGTCAGATAGTCATAGCCGAGCGCCTCGCCCTCGCGCGCGATCCGGCTCATGATTTCGGGCGTGGCGAGCGCCCCGCTGTTCGGCAGGTTGAAACCGAACTGCATGTCCCCTCCGGTCGATGAACGCGGCCACGCGCGGCCTGCGCGCCCACTGTGCCGCGCGTGCCGTCGGGGCGCGAGCCTAAATTCTGCTTCGGTCGAAGCGGCGACCGCTTGTCGCTTCTGCGCCCGGCCTTGCATTGGCGGGTGTTCCCGGCGAAATTCGCCGGGATGGGGAAATCGACGGCAAAACGACAAATTGTCGGCGTGGTGTCGCAAAAGGGCGGCGTGGGGAAGTCGACGCTGTGCCAGCTGATTGCGCGCGAGGCGGCCATCTCCGGTCAACACGTGAAAATCCTCGATTTCGACACCAAGCAGATGACCTCGACCGAGTGGGTGCGCGCGCGGCTCGAACGCGCTCTGGAACCGGCAATCGAGGCCGAGCCGGTCAAGAACATCGACGGCGCACTCAAGCACAGTCGCGGCTGCGACATCATCATCCTCGACGGCGCGGCTGGAACGCCCAAACGCACCGCGCAGCTGGCGAGCGCCTGCGACTTGATCGTATTGCCGACCGGTGCCTCGCGCGCCGATCTGGTCCCGACCCTGGCGCTTGCCCGCCGCCTCGCCGAGATGAAACTCGCCAGGGGCGGCCCGGTTTTCGCGCTGTGCCGGATATTGACGGAGAGCGAGGCGGCAGAGGCGCGGGCGACGATCCGCGAGGCCGGCTTCGAGACGCTGGAGGGCGAGCTGGTCGAACGCCCGGGCTATCGTCAGGCGCAGAATATCGGCCGCAGCGCGACCGAAACCGGCTATCCCTCGCTCAACGACAAAGCGCGCCGGCTCGCCCGCGCCATCCTCGACCGCCTCGCCGCGGACCGCATCCCGCTAAGCTAGCGGCGGCCCGGCGCGCATGGCCCCGCCGCTTCACCGCGCCGGTCCCCCTTGCCGGGGAAGCTGAAGCAGCGCATTTTGACGAAACTAAAGCCTTCATTCCCCCGGGGGCCTCAATCCCGACCGAGACTGAAATAAAGCTGGCAACACGGGACGCCGATCTGCCGGCGCTGCGGCGCGTCCTGCACGACTTGGCGCCCGGCGCGACCCCCGAGCGCGCAAAGCTTGTCAGCACCTATTACGATACCGAGGACCGCGCGCTGGCGCGGCAGGGATCGGTATTGCGGGTGCGGCGGCGTAACGGGCATTACATCCAGACCGTAAAGTCGGCGGGGCCGCCGGGCAGCACTCCCCTCGCCCGCGGCGAGTGGGAAGACACGATCGCCGGCGAGCGCCCCGACCCGCTTGCTGCTGAAAGCGGGCGTTTCTTGACCTCCGATATCGCCGACCGGATCGCCCCAGTCTTCCGCACCGAGGTCACTCGGGTCGTCACCGACCTCTTGCCGGCCCCTGGGACGCGCATCGAAGCTGCGATCGACCGCGGCACGATCCGCGCCCCCGGCAGGACACCGGGTGAACGGATCAGCGAGATCGAGCTGGAGCTGAAAAGCGGGCCCGTCACCGCGCTTTACGATGTTGCGCTGCGCCTCTTGGCGGAGGCGCCGGTGCGCCTCGAATGGCGCAGCAAGGCCGAGCGCGGTTATCGGCTCGCCGCCGGGTACCCGATAACGCAGGCCGCGCGCGCCGATCCGTTCGCGCTCGATCCGACCCTCAGCGCCGAGGACGCACTGCAGCGCATCGGCCGCGCCTGCCTCGAGCAGGTATTGCGCAACGAGGCTGCGATCTTTGCCGGGCGAACCGAGGGCGTCCACCAGATGCGCGTCGCGGTGCGCCGCCTGCGCGCCGTCCTCTCCGCGTTCAAGAAGATGCTGCCGCCGAAGCAGCGGCGCTGGGCCAGTGGCGAATTGCGCTGGCTTGCCGACGCACTCGGGGAAGCGCGCAATCTCGATGTCTTCGAGAATGCCCTCATCCGTCCGGCGCGCGACGCCCTGCCCGACGTCGCGGCGCTGCGCGTCCTGAGCGCAGCGGCGCGGCGGCGGCGCCAAGCCGCCTATGCCGCCGCGCGGCAGGCGATCCGCTCGCCGCGCTACACCGCGCTGCTCTTGGGCCTGATGCGATGGTTCGATGGCCGCGGCTGGCGCGACGGCGAGGCTGCCGGGCCGCTGCAGCAGCCGATCGGCGATGTCGGCCCGCCGCTCCTCGACAAATTGCGCCGGGCAGCGAAACGGCGCGGCAACGGCTTCGCCCGGCAATCCGCCGAGGAACGCCACAAGCTGCGGATCGCGCTCAAAAAGCTGCGCTATACCAGCGAGCTCTTAAGCGGCCTCTACGATGCGCAGGCGGTGGAAAAATTTACCGCGAGGTTGAAGCGCCTGCAGGACGATCTGGGCGATTCCAATGATGTGCGCGCCGCGCAGGACATCGTCCACGAGCTGGCGCGCGGCAGAGACGGCGCCGCCATCGCCCGCGCCGGCAAGATCGTGCTGGCTTGGCACCACCGCCGGCTTGTCGCGCGTCAGTCGAAAACCAAGAAGTATCTGCGCCGATTGCTCGCCGCCGAGCCGTTCTGGCACGGCTGACAGCGACTGCCGGGAAACTGATCGAGATCATCCCCGAGGCGGGCGGTTCACGGCGTTCCTGGATCTGTGGCGTACCGTCTGCAATGTTCGAGGTAAGCCGCCTCGTGGACGGCCATGAGCTCGACGATGCTGGACCATAGCCAGGAAGGCGCATCCAAGCTGGTCGAGTGATGCCGACTCAATTCGTCGCGCCATTTCGCGCGGCTTGGTTCATCCAATTGACTTGCATGCGCTTTTCCGACGACTACCGCCAAGAATCTCGCCGCCTTCATCGCTTCCTCGGGGGTCAGCTGGTCAATCTCCAGCTTGAGATCCTGCGGACGCAGTTCGCGCAGAACGACCTGCTGCCCCAAGAGGCCGGCTGGAAGCATGCGGTCGCCGAGCGCCGGCGACAGGTGGCGCGCGCCTTCGACGATGCGGGCCGCGTTATCCCGTGGCATCCTCGCCCGGGCATGGCGCGGGGCGGCAGCCTGAACGGCTTCCTTGATGTCCATGAGGCACAGCGCCCCTTCCTTGGAGTGGTCTTTTCCGACACCGATGAGCGCCGCATAGCGCAGACGGCCCAGCGAGCTGCATCCCTTCACCCAATAAGCCGCATCGAGCACTTCGACGGGCGCGTCGCTCTTGCGCGAACGCAGCGAAGTCACCAGGCGGCGAACCTCCTCACGCCCGAAAAGTTCGGAGATCTCGCCTTTCTCCTTTTTGGTGAGCGGCCAAAAGCGTTTCCCCAGGGGAACCGTCGGACTGGCATCCTCGATGCGCTCTTTGGCGAGGTGCGCCCATTTGCGTCCCACGGCACGTTTCATGGCGATTTGGACGGATTGCGGCCGGCGGCGGCGAATGTCGCCATCCTTGCCGTCGCCGCCCAAGCCCTCTTCATAGCCCTCGATCAGCTGCTCGATCATTTTCGCCGTCGTGACGCCCGGCAAATCCGAGCCGCGGGCTGCGGTTGCAAGCGATAGTCCCAGGCGTATTAAATCGTGAGCGGGGTTGCCGATTACCGTTTGGTCGAAATCCCGAATCTGAACGCTGATCTTGCCATCGGCATCGGCTGTCGGCCCAAGATTTCCGACATGACAGTCACCGCAGATCCAGATCGGCGGGCCTTGCGGCAACGTGCCCTTCGCGGTCTTCAGCCACTCGTAAAACTTGAGCGTGTTGCCCCTCATGTAAGCGTGAGCCGAACCTGCCATCTTCGAGTTTCGCGACTGGCGCAGAACGGTCTGCCGGTCCTGGAAGCGGGGAAAATCGCGCGATTTCGCCTTCATATCATCCGAACCCACCGACATGCCCCGGCCCCGGAGCAAACACACGCTCCGGCCGACTATCGGCTTATACAAGATCCCGTAGCCGATCCGCCGCAGTTTAGGGCGCGCTGCGATCTTTAGGCGGCACTCACCTCGGAGCGGCGCACGATCGCCGGCGCGGCGGTCGAGGTATCCGCCGGTGTGCTCTTCACCGGCAATGTCACGGTTGCCGTCGTGCCGTGCCCCTTTCTGCTGTCGATATGGAAAGAACCGCCATGCAGTTCCGCCAGTCGGCTCGCCAGCGGAAGCCCGAGGCCGGTTCCCTCATGACGCCGGCTGAACCCGGCATCGACCTGGCCGAACGGCTCCAGCGCGATCTTGATTTCCGCCTCGCTCATGCCAAGACCGGTGTCGTGCACTTCAAATGCGATCGTCTCGGGCCCGGGCTGCCGCAGGGTGATGACGACCGATCCGCCGGGCTCGGTGAACTTGACGGCATTCGACAAGAGATTGAGCAGGATCTGCTTCAGCCGCACCTCGTCGGCGACAATCAACGGCAGACCGGGCTCGACATCGATCGAGAGCCGCAACCCGCCCGCGTTCGCCCGTTCCCGCATCAGTGCGACGCAGGCATCCGCGATGGCGCTCGGATCGACGCCGTCCTCCGGGTTGAGATTGAGTTTTCCGGCGTCTACCTTGGCAAGATCAAGAATATCGTTGATGATATCGTGCAGATGACTCCCGCTTTGATAAATTATGTCGATATACTCTAACTGTTTTTCCCCAAGAGGTCCGACAAGACGTTGAGCGAGCATTTCAGAAAATCCGAGCACCGCATTGAGCGGCGTGCGCAATTCATGGCTCATGTTGGCCAGGAATTGGGATTTCGCCCGATTGGCCGCCTCTGCCGCAGTCTTGGCTTCGCGCAAGCCGCGTTCGGCGAGGATTTCCTCGGTAACGTCGCGCGTCGTCCCGCGATAGCCGAGAAACCGGCCTGACGGATCGAACATCGGGTTGCCGCTGATCGAGACCAAGCGTTCGGGGCCGTCTCCGATTTTCCTCGCATAGACAAAGTTGCGAAACGGCTCATGCCGGTCGAGCGCGGCGTAATGCCCTTCCCAAAGCCGCATATCTTCCGGGCTATCGGAGCTCAGCTCGCTGCGCTTTCGGCCGATGCGGTCGCGCGGGTCTTGACCAAACAAGCGGATCTCGTCTGACACGTAGGTAAAGCGATGCTGTTCATCGGTTTCCCAAAACCAATCCGAGCTGGTGCGCGCAAAATCCCGAAACCGCGTTTCGCTGTCCCGTAGCGCATCCGCCGTCGCGGCCAGTTCGGCGGTCTGCTGCTCGAGCCTGCGCGATCGGGCGGCAAGCGCCCAGAACAGGATGACAAACCCGACGGCCGTGCACAGGGCGGCAAGGGCGATCATGATGGACTGCCGCCGCCAATCGGCGAGCGCGGCGTCCTCCGAGATCGTCACGGTCACCACGAGCGGATAATCGTGCAGCGGGTGCACCGAGGCGACGCGCGCCATTCGGTCCACATAGCCCGGCGTTCGATAGCTGCCGCCGCCTTTCGCGACCATCTCGTACCAGGGCGATACGGACGCCAGTTTCTTACCCGTCATGGTCTCGACATGAGGGTATCGGGCGATCAGCGTGCCGTCGCTGCGGAAGATCGCCACAGACCCGCCTCGCGGGCTGATCGCCTGGTGAAACTCCTCGAAATATCGGACTTCGATCAGCGCTATCAGCACCCCAAGGAACTCGCCGTGCGGTCCGGTCACGCGGCGCCCCAGGAAAAAGGTCCATGCACCGGTGAGCCGATCGGGACGCGGCGCGCCGATGAAGATGCCGGCATCGTCATGGTCGCGGAAATGCGTGTAGTAGTCCCGGTCGGACAGGTCGATGAGCGGGGTGGGCCACTGTCGCGAGCCGACGATCAGCCTGCCATCGGCACCGACCAATCCGAGGGCCTTGGCCTGCGGAAGGGTCTCCTGTCGGCTGACCAGAAAGCGGTGGACCTCTTCGGTCCCCATCACGCGGTCCAGTTGCTCCGGGTCGACGGTATTGGCCGCCGCTACCTTGGCCTGGACCTCAGTGAGGACGAGGTCGACCGCCTGCATAGAGCGCGCGGTTTGCTCGGCCAGCACGGTGCCGAGGTTGGTAATCTCGCGGCGATAGCTTGCGATCGATTCTTCGCGACGGTCCCAAATCGCCAGCCCGGCAGCAATCACCGTAACGCCGACCAGGATGACCCCGGCGAGGGAAAGGCGGCGGCTGGGAGCGGACCGGCGTTTGGGCCCGTCGACCTCATGCATTTCATGTGCTTTCAGTGCGCGGATCTCAAGCTGACATCCAGCCGCGCGGCAGGCTTGAACGCCTTCAGATAATCCCAAATTCGTAAATAAATCATCACCCCAGTACCGATCGGGAATGTCTCCCTCGGGCCGCGCCGCTCCGCGCGCAAGCAGCCTCTCCCGAAGAGGGGACATTCGGCCGCGCCCATCGGTCCCGATTTCGCTATAATCGGGCCGCAGCGGAGATCGCCGTGCGATCAAGGGAGAAAATCGATGAGTGTGACATTGGAAGAAGCCAATCGCATCCTTGCCGGCGCGTTGGCAAAGGCGCGAGAGCTCAAGATCAAGGTCAGCGCCGCGGTGTGCGACAGCGGCGGGCGCCTCATCGCGTTGCAGCGCATGGACAACGCGATCTGGGCGAGCGCCTATGGCTGCCAAGGGAAGGCCGTCGCCTCGGCGGCGTTCGGCCGCACCAGCGGCGAGATGGCGGCGCGCGCCGACCAGCCGACGCCGCGCGGCATTGCCGCGGCCTCGGGCGGCGAGATGATCATGGGCCAGGGCGCGGTGCCGATCATCCGCAACGGCGTTATCGAAGGCGCCTGCGGGGTCGGCGGCGGGACCTCGCAGGAGGACGAAGACTGCGCCCGCGCCGGGGTCGCGCTGTTGTAGCCGGCATCACTTCTCCCTCTCCCCCGGCGGGGGCTTTGCCCGATAAAGCCGATCTGCCCATAAATCCAAAACTCTGCCCATAAAATCCCAAACATGAACATTTTGGGGTTGTGTTCGGAAATAGGATTGACCTTACTTCGCGGTCGTGTATACGCGGGGCATGATCCCCAATACCGACGATCCCCTCTCCAAACGTCTCGCCGAGGACGAAGCTACCCTCGCCGCGCTCAAAACGCAAAGAACCACCCTCGATCAGCAGATTGCCGATTGGGAGGAACTGGTCAGGATTACGCGGGACATCATCGCGAAGCGTCCTCACGCCGCGTCGCGCACCCCACCAGCGTCGGAGCACGTTGCCGAAGAACCGGAGGCTCCCAAGCTGGTCAGGCACCGCCCCGGCAGCAAGACCTATCGGGTCTATGAGGCGGTCGGACGGTTGTTGTCGGGCGGGCGCACCCTGCATCGGAAGGTTCTCTACGAACGGCTGCTCAAGGACGGCGTGTTCGACGAGAAGACCACGCTCCTGCATTTCTCACACCTGATGTCGATGGCTAAGGGCCGCTTCGCCTCTGACGGCGGTGGCAACTGGTCGTCGGCCACCGGAGGCTCACCATGACCTAACGAAAACGGCGCGATCTCTCGCGCCGTCTCGCCCGCCGTTGCGCCAACAACGGCAGAAACCTTGCCCGGAATGGACTAAGGCCAACGCCTCGGTACTCGTCCATTCCATTCTTCAAGTCAAATCCTTTTTGGGAGTGGCTGGAGTGGACGACTCTTGCCCGCGTTTCGGGCGATCCCAATTCGCGCTCTTGCATTTCGGGCATACGCGCGGGCGTTCAGGCTCGCGCGGCAGCCACTTGTGTCCGCAACGGCACCGGCACCCCCATACCAAGATCACGCCAAGCGAATCCGGGTTCGGGTCTTCCGGCATTGCCACCATTGGGCTTTCTCCCTACGAATTTACCATAAGTCTATACCAGTGGTATTGCCTTGTAAAGCTACTTGTGGTATACCCTACTGGTAAAGGAGATAGGGAATGCCGCACGATTGGCAACTGCAACCACGGCAACGGCTTGGCTTGGAAATCGCGGCAGTCGCGAAGGTCGAGCGGAAAGGCGGAATCTGGCTCGTTCCTTCGCAAACGGGCCGGGGCCGCTATACCGTTTGCCCTGACCCAAGCAACCCGCATTGCACTTGCCCTGACCATGCCGAACGGCAAGTCAAGTGCAAACACCTGTGGGCAGTCGAATACGTGACCCGTCGAGAAGAACATCCTGACGGGTCGATGACGGTTGAAGAAACCGTCAAGATCACCAAAACGACCCGGAAAACATATCCGCAAAATTGGTCGGCCTATAACCTCGCGCAGACCAACGAGAAGGACGATTTTCAGGTGCTTCTCGCCAAGCTATGCCAGATGGTTCCTGCCGATCTGATCGCCGAACGGACTCGTGGTCGTCCTCCGGTGCCGCTGCCGGACATCCTGTTCTCGATCATGTTCAAGGTCTACTCGACCTTCTCTGGTCGGCGTTTCAAGAGCGATCTCAAGCACGCCTATAAGAACGGCTTCATCTCACGGTTGCCCCACTACAATACGATCTTCGCCTATCTGGAAAAGCCTGAGCTTACGCCGATCCTGCACGAACTGATCTTGACGAGTGCCAGCCCGCTCGCAGCCATCGAGACGGGCTGCATCGCGGCGGACTCAACCGGGTTTTCGAGTTCACGGATCACGCGCTGGTATGAGGCCAACTATCGCGGCGCGAAGGAACACCTGTGGGTCAAGGCGCATATCGCATGTGGCGTCCTCACGAACGTCATCACGGCGGTTGAAATCTCGGATCGCGATAGCAGCGACCCCAAACAGGTGCCAGCCTTGCTCGAAAAGACCAAGGGTCGGTTCGCCATCACCGAGTTCGTCGCTGATAAGGGATACAGCACGGTTCCCGTCCATAACGCCGTGTTCGCTCTCGGCGCGACTCCGTATGTGCCGTTCAAGTCGAACGCGACCGGCAGTCGGGGTGGCGACTGGCAGAAGGCGTTCTACCTGTTCAAGTATCATCAGGACGAGTTCTACGCGCGGTATCACCAGCGGTCGAACATCGAATCGACCAACTGGATGGTCAAGGCGAAGTTCCAAGAGGAAGTTCGCAGCAAGCACGACATTCCGATGATGAACGAAGTGCTGTGCAAGTTCGTCTGCCACAACATCTGCTGCGTTATTCAGTCGATGTATGAGTTCGGCGTCGCTGGCGAGTTCCTGCCTGTGGTCGAAGCCGTGGAAATTGATGATGACGGCGGAGATCACCGATGAAGCGGGTGCGGAAGATATATTCGTGTCCGGGATTTGCCCCTATCGACTCCGACGATCCTCGGCTCTACGGCGGCGGGATGACCGGCGCGGCGATGATGTTCGGGGAGCGCGCCGCCAAGCGCGAGTTCGGCCCGCTCGGTAAATGCGTCGATGTTGAGGCCGGTGCGTATAGGCTCGGCACCACCTACTGGACAGCCATTATCGGCGTCCGGGGTGGTTGCGATCTGCTCGAATGCACGACCATCGAGTTGCCAATTCGGATCGGGCGCGCTCGCGGTGATCGGGAGTATTACGAAGTGCCACCAGCCAAGGGCCGCGCAAACCCGTGCCGTCAGTAAATATGGGCATGAAAATCGCTGAGATTTTGGACGAAGGCTTCGTTGAGACCTTTAATCGTGTCCAAGCCTACCTGGACGCTGGAAAAATCCCGAACTGCTTGATCTTGCGGGGATTGACGGCTGAAGCACGCAAGGCTGGTTCGTTTGAACAATTCCAGGCTGACTACATCGGCCAGATCAAGCACGGCCTCTACTGGCATTGGACACAAGAGTCGAATTTCCAGATAAACCCGGCCCTCGGCCCTCGCGACATGAGTTCTTTTGGTGCCGGAAAGATCACGCCCGGTGCGTTGATGATTACGTCCGATCTTCCCTACTGGTCGAATTACGGGGAGGGCGGAAAGCCTCGCCCATACGTCGCGCTGATCGACATGACAGCCGTTCCACGGAATGCCTATCAGCAAGTCAATCGAGGGTTTGGCAATGAGTTCTATGTCCGCGATCCGAGTGCGGCGCGAGTGCTAAAGGTTATGACACCGCAACAGGCGTATCGGCTTGACCGCGATCAGCACCAATGGTTGCCCCAGAATTTCAGTCAGCTTGAAAAGTTCTATCAGCTTGTAGTGGGCAACCCGCATAAATGAAAATTCGCGAAATTACTCGGCCCGAAATGGATGACGCCAAGCCTCTATTATACAAAGCGGGGTGGAATTTTCTCGGTAGTGGCGCATACGCCGACGTATTCGAGAAGCCAGGAGTCAATTACATACTAAAACTGTTTGAAGATCGCGATAACGGCTACAAACGTTATTTGAGTTTGATTTCGCAACGCAGAAACAAGCACTTCCCAATCCTGCGAGGACGGCCAATGAAGATAAATTCTGTCTATTGGGCTGTCCGAATGGAAAAATTGCAACCCATCAATAGCACAACAGATTGGGAGGTAGTTGCGAACGGCGAAAGATATCTCCGTATATTGGAGAGTGGGTCGCATGAATACACAGGTTTTGTGCAGCAATATGTTGCATCATATCCCGACATGGCGCAGGCATTAGAATTGATCTTGAGGTTTGTCATTGTTGGTGGCAGCTACCTCGACCTGGGCTATAATAATGTAATGAAGCGATTAGATGGCACTCTCGTAATCATAGACCCGGCTGGCGGCGGTAGGTGAATGTTGTCGGTGACTCTTGGGCGACCCTGTTACGAAAGATATCTAAGACATGATCCCCATCCTTATCAGCGGTGTCGCTTTAATTGTCGCCGCCATGAGCCTTGGCGTCAGTTCAGAAAAGCTACGACTTGATCTCTATAATCGACGGTTCGACATTTACACGAAAACGCTGAATTTCTATCATGCCCTCTTAGACCTTCAAGAGTCCTACGATAAGGGAGTATTTCCAACTCGACGCTCTGAATTCATCATAGCGTGCCGCGAATCTAAGTTTTTGTTTGACCCCTCATCTGGTGTCTATGATCGGTTAAATCGACTGAACAGGGAATCCTTCAAGATAACGGGGCTGCGCGACCTCGGCAAAGGTTATCCACCTGAAGAATTTCTCAAACTCAGCAAGGAAGTCGGAACAGCGCAGGAGCTATGGAACACCAGCATGGAGCCGCTTGAAGACGCAATGGCTCCATATCTGAACTTCCATTACATCTCTACTTGGTCAGCCATCGTCGGGAAGGTTCGGTTGATGTGTCAGAAAATATGCTCTCATAGATCGCCAGACCGAATGGCCTGAACTTGCACGCTCACCCGTTGATTATGGGCCTCGCGGAATATACCGTCACGCGCGTCAGGGAGCATAGGAACCGCCAATGAACTGGCGACGCGGCCTATTCCGAGTCTGGATTGCTTTTTGCGTGGTGTGGACGATTGGCTTGCTGGCCTTTTGGGTCGTATGGATCAACCAGTTTCCTCAATACTTCCCCGACAATTCGACGTTTACGGACATCCTCGTTCAATTTAGCCCGGCACTTCTATTTCCGTGGGTTATCACGGGTATTGTGCTTGGCGTTCGCTGGATACGTCGGGGTTTTGGATCGTCGTCAAATTAGGACACCAGCCATGCGCTTCGCCGTTTTTTGCACGGTTGGCATTGTTTGCGCGACGTTGGCGCACGCTCAATCTGGAATCGCGCCAGATGGTGCCCCTCCGGGATGGCACGCCGCATATGACGCAGCCCAAGCAGGGTTTCTCGGTTGTGTGCAGTCTCAACGCTCACCCATATGGTCTGAGTTTGCTCAGCCACCTTCCGGCGAACCCGCCTATACGGCATGGTCAAGCAGATTCCAGTCGGCATCCCTCCAACTGTCTGAGCGGTGTCAAAAGCAAGAAGCCAACGCGGCGGCTGCCATTTGTAAACTGATGCAGCAGCAACCGCCCGAATGCCAACTTTGGCTCAATGTCCTTGTGCAATCCGTCATGAATGGACGCACCATTTGTGACGCCACACATTGTGTGACGGCAAGGCCGTAATCGGAAGGGCTATAACAAGGGGAGGTTCAACAATGGCATCGACACCGGCAAAGAAAGGTCAGATAGTCCCTCTGTTGTTCGCTGCGGCAATGATAATTACGTTCTGTGGAACGTTTATGTTGACGATCAATCAGGTAATACCTACGGAAACGGCGAGTAAGATATTTCTATCCGCATTCGTCATTCTAATTGTTGCTGGCGGGCCGATGATATGGTTGTATCGCAGGGCTAAATGAGAAGCGACGAACAAGCGAATATTACGAGATGTTGCGGTTGCCCAGAAATGTTGTCAGATGCCCAGAAATTCTCTCAGAATCAGGCATTATCGGGCAAAGCTCCCGGCGGGGGAGAGGGTCAAGACGGTGATGCCGGCGCAGCCAGGTCATCGAGGCGCTGTGCCAGGCGGCCGAGGTCCCAGTCCCGCGCCAGTGCGGCGGCCTTGTCCCAGCTCGGCGTCTGGTCGTCGAGGGCGGGCAGCGGCGCCGTCCGATCCATCGTCGCGATCCGGCGGTAGATCCGTAATTGCTCGGCCTGCGATGCGAGTTGGCCGTCGGCGAAGGCGTCCTCCAGGGTCGGGTATTTGTGTAATAGCGCGGCCGCCCCCTTGGGGCCGATGCCGCGGGCGCCGGGGAGCCCGTCCGACGGGTCGCCGCGCAGCGCGATGAAATCGGGCACCTGCCGCGGTTCGACCCCGTAGCGGGCGCGAACCTCGGCCGGGCCGACGCGCGCCAGTTCGCCGGCCTTTATCGGGTAGAGGATCGTCGCCCTATCCGAGGCGAGCTGAAACGCGTCGCGATCGCCGCTGGCGACCAGCGCCAACCCGCCGCGGCGCTCCTCGGCGGCGACTGCGGCCGCCAGAAAATCGTCGGCCTCATAGCCGGGCGCCTTGGCGTTGCGGAAGCCGCACGCCGCCACCATTAGCGGCAGCGCGTCGAGCTGCTCGACCAGCTCAAGATCGAAATGCCGGCCGGCCTGATAGGCCGGGAACAGCCTCTGCCGATAGGTCGGCGCGCCGAGCGTGTCCCAGCCGACGACGACGGCGCGCGGCCGCTCGGTGTCGTAAAGCCGCAGCAGAAAGTTCGTAAAGCCGACGATCGCCCCGGCGCCGCGGTTGCCCGTGCGGCGGAGCGATTTCGGCAAGGCGTGGTAGGCCCGATGCGCAAACGAATCGCCGTCGACGACGAGCAGCTTCCCGTTCACGACACCCTCGCGGCCGACAACGCTTTCTGCATCTTCGCTCGCCCTCTCGAGTATTATGAACGCGGTCGTCGGCATATGGGACAGGAGCGCACAATGAACGACGCATCTTTGGGGCCGGGTGGCATCGAGCGGCCTGTGCTGGCCAACGAGCCCGGCGACTATTGGGGCAGCGACGCCATCGCGCTGATGCTGCGCGAACTGGACCTGCCCTATGTCGCGCTCAACCCCGGCGGCGCCTATCGCGGCCTCCACGACAGCCTCGTCAATCTGCTCGGCAACAGCAACCCGCAGATGCTCTTGTGCCTGCATGAGGAGCATGCGGTCGCGATGGCGCACGGCTACGCCAAGGTGACCGGCCGCCCGATGGGGGCGATCGTCCACAGCAATGTCGGGTTGATGCACGCGACGATGGCGATCTTCAATGCCTGGTGCGATCGCGTTCCGGTCTTTGTGCTCGGCGCCACCGGCCCCGTCGATGCGGCAAAGCGGCGGCCGTGGATCGACTGGATCCACACCGCCCAGGACCAGGGCGCCCTCGTCCGCAATTTCACCAAATGGGACGATCAGCCGGCCTCGGTCGCGGCGGCGGCCGAAGCGCTGCTGCGCGCCTACCGGATGGCAACGACGCCGCCGCAAGGCCCGGTTTATATCTGCCTCGACGCCGCCTTGCAGGAGAGCCGGATCGGCGCCCTGCCGCCATTGCCGAGCGTGGCGCGGTTCCGCCCGCCGCGCGGCGCCGCGCCCGACCCCGCTTCCGCTGCGGAAGCCGCCGCGCTCCTCAGCGCCGCCGAGAAGCCGCTGATCCTCGTCGGGCGCGGCGGGCGCGGCGAAGCGGAGTGGCAGCGCCGGGTGAGGCTCGCCGAGGCGCTCGGTGCGATCGTCTTGACCGACGCCAAGACCGGCGCCGGGTTTCCCTCGGCCCATCCGCTGCACGGGCCGCCGGCCGGCAACAATCCGAGCGCCGATGCCGCTCAGCTCATTCGCGCGGCCGATCTGGTGCTGAGCCTCGATTGGGTCGATCTCGCCGGCGCCCTGAAGGCGGGCTGGGGCGAGGAGCCGGTGGAGAGCAAAATCGTCCTCGCATCCATCGATCACCTCGGCCACAACGGCTGGAGCATGGATTACCAGGGCTTGCCGCCGACTGATCTCCACCTCGCGGTCGAGCCCGATGTTGCCGTCGCGACGCTCTTGCCGCTGCTCAAGCCGCGGCAGCCGGGCTGGCGCGACCGCCCGGCGGCGACGCCGCTCCAGGTGGTGCCTACCTCCGGCAAGACGATCGCGCCCTTGATGCTCGCGGCGGCGTTGCGCGAGGCGGTCGGCAGCCGCCCGACCTGCCTCATTCGCAGCCCGCTCGCCTGGGCCAACAACACCTGGGAGGTTGCCCACCCGCTCGACGCGCTCGGCGGCGATGGCGGCGGCGGCATCGGCGGCGGCCCGGGGATGGCGGTCGGCGCCGCTCTCGCATTGCGCGGCAGCGGCAGGCTGCCGATCGCGGTGCTCGGCGACGGCGACTTCCTGATGGGCGCGACGGCGCTGTGGACCGCGGTGCATTATCGCATCCCGCTCCTGGTCGTGGTTTCCAACAACAACTCGTTCTTCAACGACGAACTGCATCAGGACCGCATGGCCCGCCAGCGCGGCCGGCCGGTCGCCAACCGCTGGATCGGCCAGCGCATCGCCGACCCCGAGCCCGATCTCGGCATGCTGGCGCGCGCCCAGGGCGGCGAGGGTTTCGGCCCGATCCGCCGGCCGGACGAGCTGCCGCGTGCCTTGCGCGCCGCGATCGACTGTGTCACAGCGGGCGGCGTCGCGGTCGTCGACGTCCGGGTCGAACCGGGATATGCGCCGGTCAATAGCGCGTCGATCTCGCGCGGCGCCGCGCAATGATGCCAAACGACCCAAGGCAGCCCACTCGTCGAGAGACATGATCAGGAATTTTGGAGACCATTCAGCAAATGAGCGTACGTTCCTCGCCTGGGTACGCACGTCCATCGCCGTCATGGCCTTCGGCTTCCTCGTGGAAAAATTCGACCTGTTCCTGGAGCTGGCCGCGCCGTCATTGGTGGGGCGTACGCTGTCGTTGCCGGGCCAAAAATTCGGGAATGTGGCCGGACTGGCGCTTATCGTCCTCGGCACCGCGATGATCGCGATCGCAGGCATCCGCTTTCTCGCGACCGCGAAGACTATCGACAGCGAAGAACTGAGCCCGGGCCCCGGATCCCGCACCGATCTCGCCCTCGCGGGGCTGCTGGTCCTTCTGGGTTGCGCTCTGTTCGTCTACCTGTCGCACGCCCTTGTCACAAAGTTCTGACGCCAATAATAACTCTCGATCGCTTTGGGTATTCCTCGAACACGGCGGAGGCGCTGATGCGCGCAGCAATCGTAGCGTTGGTTGCGGTATTTGGTCTGATGGCGCTCCCGGCGCCGGGGTTGGCGGCGCCGGCCGCACCCAATGGCATCGCTGGTGCCGCCCCGGCGATCTGGATGGTGCGCGACGGCTGCGGGGCCGGCTGGCACGCGCAGGGCTGGCGCGATCGCTGGGGCAATTGGCACCGCCGGTGCGTGCCCAACCGCTGGTGAGTCCAGCTCACCCCGGCCGCCGAGCGAGGGCAAGCGGGCCGGTGCGGGCGCTCGAGGCCACCGCGGCGCGGGTGCCGCGCGGCACCGATCTCGTCGAATGGTATTTCGAAAAGGGCTGGACCGATGGGCTGCCGGTCGTGCCGCCGACCCCGGAGGTGGTCGATGCGGCGGTCGCCGCGCTCGGCGGCGACCCGGATTTCGTCGAGTGCCGGGTGCCGCCGCGCTATGGCAGCCTGACGCGCGAGATGCTCGCGGTCAACCTGGTGATGGCCGGCTGCAAGGCGGAATACGCGCCGGTGGTGCGCGCCGCGCTCTTGGCGTTGAGCGCCCAGGCCTTCAACCTCAACGGGGTTCAGGCGACGACGCACATGGCCGCGCCGCTCCTCGTGGTGAACGGGCCCAAGGCGCGCGAGATCGGCATGAATTGCGGCGCCAACGCGTTCGGCTCGGGCAACCGCGCCAATGCCACGATCGGCCGCGCCATCCGCCTCGTTCTCCTCAATGTCGGCGGCGGCTGGCCGGGCGACCTCGACAAATCGACCCTCGGGCATCCCGGCAAATACACCTATGCCGTCGCCGAGAACGAGGAACTGAGCCCGTGGGCGCCCTATCATGTCGAGAAGGGCTTTGCACCTGAGGATTCGACCGTTTTCGTCCTCGCCGCCGAAGCGCCGCACAGCGTCACCAACCATGTCGCCGACGATCCCGAAGGCATCCTCGACAGCATTTGTTCGGCGATGAGCACGATCGCCCACAACAACGCCGTCTCATCGGGCCATTGCGCCGTCGTGATCGGCCCCGAGCATGCCAAAACGATCGCGGCCAAGGGCTGGAGCCGGCACGACGTGAAGAGCTATCTCCACATGAACGCGTACAATTTGTTTCGCGCGCTGGCGTTCGACCACCGCTACGGCCGGATCTACAACCGCAATCTGCCGCGCTGGTACCGCCGCGAGCCGGAGTCGCGGATCCCGATCGTGCCGAGCCCCGACCACATCCACCTCTTTGTGATCGGCGGCGCGGCCGGGCGGTTTTCCGCCTTCATCCCGGGCTGGGGGCATATGTCCTCGCCCGTATTGCGTAGCATCGAAGCCAATGGCGCGAATGGCGGGGCCAATGCCGCGCCGGTCTGCGTCGACGGCACCTGCTATTTGTAACGGGAGGCAAGCGAATGGCCGAAGAGGGATACGAAATCGTCTTCGATCCGCGCGGCCGGGTGGAAGCCCGGCTTCTCGCGCCGGCGCCGCGCGTTGCGGCGCTCGATGGGCTGCGCCTCGGGATCCTCGACAACACCAAATGGAACGCCGGCCGCCTGTTGCGCAAGACCGCTTCGCGGCTGGGCGAGCGCTTCGGCTTCGCCGCGGTCAACTACTACAAGAAGGAAAGCTTCGCGAAAGCCGCCGACCCGGCGCTCCTCGCCGCGATCGCCGCCGACAACGACATCGTCCTGACCGCGATCGGCGATTGAGGGTCGTGCACATCGTGCTGTACGCATGATGGCATCGGGCTCGAAGCGCTGGGGCAGCCGACCGCAATCATCGTGACGAGCGAGTTTCTGCACGAAGCCGAAATCCAGCGCGCCGCGCTCGGCATGCCGGACCTCGTGCCGGTCGTCATCGATCACCCGCTCAGCACGATCTCGGAACCCGAGATCGACGCCCGCGCCGCGCAAGCCGCCGCGCAGGCGGCTGAAATATGGCTCACCGGCAGCGGTGTCGACACATGACCCACGATTTCGACCGGCGAGCGCACCGCTTTCCCGAGAGCCGGTATTTCGAGGACCTCGCGGTCGGCGAGCGCTTCTACATTCCGAGCCGGACCGTCACGCATGCCAATTTCGCGGCGTTCCAGACGGTGTCGGCCGACAACCACCCGATCCATTACGATGTCGAGTATTGCCGCGAGCGCGGCCATCCCGGCCCGTTGGCGCACGGCTTTCAGGTGCTGTGCTTTACCGCCGCCGGCGCCGGCACCTTCGCCCATGTCATCGGCGATTCGCTGATCGCCTTCATCGAGCAATCATCTCGCTTCCTGAAGCCGGTCTATCCCGGCGACACGCTGTACCCGAGCCTCACTATCGCCGCGCTGACGGCGCAGCGCACCACCGGGATCGTGACGATCGCGGTCACCGTGCACAACCAGAAGAACGAGCTGGTGCTGGAGGGCGAACAGAAATACCTGCTGCGCAAGCGCGCGAGCTGAAATCTCTCGCTTGACCGTCAGCCGGCGCTCGCAACGGGGGAGAGCTGTCTCCGCCGCACGCGGCGGCCCCACAGCCCGAACCCGAGCAACGCCACAGCGAGTAGAGCGATTGAGGATGGCTCGGGCACAGGCACAGGCGCAAGTGCTCCAATGTTGAACGTCACGTGGTAGATAGGATCGGCGCCCACGAGGCTATAGGACAAATCCAAAACCGGATAGTAGGAAGGGCCGCAGGTCGCGAGGTCGCATAATCCCAGAGGGCCAGGCAGCGCATTACTCTGATCAGAGTTAACAGTACCCAGATCATAGAGATTGAAAGAGTCATATGGTGATCCGATGTCAGTAAAACTCAATCCATATGCGTCAACAAACAGATTTGTAGAATAGATCAGGTTATTTGCGCCGTTAAATGTCGCTGGTCCACTAACGGAAACCCCGTCAAATGTCCCGGTAATATCTGTGACAGGAGTGCCATTACCAATCAGGTCAGTCGTGGTTAAGTACAGATCGGCGGTAGTAGCGGCAACAGTGGCGCCCGCTGGGCCCTGAAACGCAAGGCATGCGGCGGCAACCATCAACGGAAGCGCCAGTTTCTTCCAGCTATGAGCGAGGCACGGTGAGCGCAACATGAGGGTCGTCCTTCCCTATCGCGGGCCTATTATCGTATGCGAAGCAATAAGCGCGCCAAAGCTCCTATAAGTAATAAAATCAATGGGATGTTACCTCGGCAACCGCCGAGTTGCCGCTCATTTTATAAAGGTTTCCGACGCTTTGAATCGGGTTTTTTTACGCCTCGATGACGCGGACGAGGCAGTCGGCGGCCTGCCGGCAATCCGCTTGCGATACGTCGCGATGGGTGACCGCGCGCAGGGTGCGCGGACCGAGCGCCGAGACCAGCACACCCGCTTCCTTGGCCCGCGCGGCGATCGCGGCGGCGTCGGGCAGAGCGGCGGCGAGGCGAAAGACGATGATGTTGGTCTCGACCGTGGCGAGGTCGAGCGCGATGCCGGAGAGGAGGGAGAGGCGCTCGGCGATCAATCGCGCATTGGCGTGGTCCTCGCCCAGCCGCGCGACATGATGGTCGAGCGCATAGAGCCCGGCCGCGGCGAGGATGCCGGATTGCCGCATCGCGCCGCCGAACATGCGCCGCGCGCGCACCGCGCGGCCGATCTCAGCCGCGGCTCCGGCAAGGACGCTCCCGACCGGGCAACCCAGCCCCTTCGACAGGGCGACGGAAACCAGGTCGAAGGGCCGCGCCAGCTCGGCGAGGCTCACGCCCGAGGCTACCGAGGCGTTGAACAGGCGGGCGCCGTCGAGATAAGAGGCCACCCCGGCGGCGCGCGCGAGGGCGCAGATCTCGACCGCGCCGGCTTGCGGAAAGACGACGCCGCCTCCGAGATTATGGGTGTTTTCGATCGCGACCAGCCCGGTCGGCGGCAGGACGATATGCCCCCGGGGCTTGCAAGCGGCGCCGAAATCCGCGGCGGTGAAGAGGCCGCCCGTGCCGATCGCAGTGAACAGGACCCCCGAATTGGCCGCCCCGGCGCCCGATTCGTGCCACATCATATGGGCCTCGTTGCCGACCAGCACCTCATCGCCCGGCCGGGTCAGCAATTTGAGCCCGATCTGGTTCGCCATCGTGCCGCTCGGCACGAACAGCGCAGCCTCCTTGCCGAGGAGCCCCGCGATGCGCTCCTGCAGCCGGTTGACCGAAGGGTCCTCGCCGTACTGGTCATCGCCGACCGGCGCCTCGGCCATCGCTCGACGCATGCCGGGCGACGGCCGGGTCACGGTATCCGAGCGCAGATCGATCGGCGCCTTGAGTTCGCTCATCAACACCTCCCGGTACAGCCGGTCCCGAGCCTAATCGCCATCAGAAGACCATTACGCTCGGGTTGCAATCGGCGGTGAAGCATGGTGTCATCGCCCATGACTGTCTCACCGCGTGAGACGAGGGTTGTGTCGCATAACTGGCGCGGCCTCGTCTGCGCCAGTTTGTTTTTTGCGACATCGCTTGGCGCGGCGGCGCTGGCCCAGGAGCCGCGGTTTTTCCGCATCGGCACGGCGGCGACCGGGGGCAGCTTTTTCGAGGTCGGCGGTCTGGTGGCGAGCGCGATCTCGAGCCCGGCCGATGGCCCGCCCTGCGGCCATGGCGGGAGTTGCGGCGTGCCCGGCCTCGTCGCGGTCGCCCAGGCGACCCCCGGCTCGATCGAGAACCTGCGCCTCATCAACAGCGGTCAGCTCGAATCCGGCTTTGCCCAGGCCGATCTGGCCGGCTGGGCGTACACCGGGGTCAATGCGTTCGTCGAGGCGGGTCCGCTGCGCCGGCTGCGGGCGATCGCCAGTCTCTTTCCCGAAGCCGCCCACCTCGTCGTCCGGGCGGAGAGCCCGATCCATGTCCTCGCCGACCTTAAGGGCAAACGCGTCTCACTCGGCGAGGCGGGCTCGGGTACCGCCGCCGATGCCGCCGTGCTGCTCGCGGCGGCAGGGCTTGGCGGGAAAATCGTCACCCGCAAATATCTGCGCCCCGGGCCGGCGGCCGCGGAACTCAAGGAGGGCTCGCTCGACGCCATGTTTCTGGTCGGCGGCTACCCCATTCCGGCGATCCGCGAGCTTGCCGAAGCGGTACCGATCCGGCTCATTCCGATCGAGGGGAAGATCGTCGACGCGCTGAAAAAGGATTTCGGTTTTTACAGCCGCACCGAACTGCCGGCCGGCAGCTATCCCGGCGTCGACAGCAGCACGCCCTCTCTGGGCTTTTCCGCATTGTGGCTGGTCAACGCCGATGTCGATGCCGATCTGGTTTATGCGATCACCCAGTCGCTGTGGCATCCGATGACGGCGCGGTTGCTTGCCGCCCTCGACCCGATCGGCAACCGCATCCAGCTCGACCGCGCGCTCGACGGGGTTTCAGTCCCGCTCCACCCTGGCGCGGCGCGCTTCTATCGCGAGGCCGGCAAGCCGCTCGACGGCGTCCCCGAGGCGGCGCCCGAGCCGATCGAGCGAAAGGGGCCTTAAGACGGGTTGTCGAATGCCACAGAACATTGGACGATGGTAGGATGAGCTTCTTCGATACCTGGCACGATTACTGGTCGCCGCATGAGGCGATCGACACCTCGCCCAAGATCTCCGACGAGGTGAAATACACGACCTGCTACATGTGCGCCTGCCGGTGCGGCATCAAAGTGCACCTGAAGGATGGCGGGATCCGCTACATCGAGGGCAACCCGAAGCATCCGGTCAACCGCGGCGTGATCTGCGGCAAGGGCGCCTCCGGCATCATGCAGCAGCTGTCGCCGGCCAAGCTCAGGAAGCCCTTGATGCGGGTCGGCGAACGCGGCACCGGCGAATTTCGCGAGATCGAATGGGAGGAAGCGATCGCGACGGCGCTCGGCTGGCTGTCGCGGATTCGCGCCGAGGACCCCAAGAAGCTGGCGTTTTTTACCGGCCGCGATCAGAGCCAGTCGCTGACCGGGTTTTGGGCGACCCAATTCGGCACCCCGAATTTCGCCGCGCATGGCGGGTTCTGCTCGGTCAACATGGCCGCGGCCGGAATGTATACGCTGGGCGGTAGCTTCTGGGAGTTCGGCGAGCCCGATTGGGAGCGCACCCGCCTCTTCCTCATGTTCGGGGTCGCCGAGGACCATGATTCGAACCCGATCAAGCTCGCCCTCTCGGGACTGCGCGGGCGGGGCGCCAAATTCATCTCGGTCAACCCGGTGCGCACCGGGTATTCGGCGATCGCCGACGAATGGATCGGCATCCGACCCGGCACCGACGGCCTCTTTGTCCTCTCGCTGATCCACGAGCTCTTACGCGCCGACAAGATCGATTTCGCCTATCTCGGCCGCTACACCAATGCCGCCTGGCTGGTGATCCAGGCGCCGGGCATGGCCGACGACGGCCTCTTCGCGCGCAATGAAGCGGGCGACCCCATGGTGCTCGATGGCGCGGGCGCCCTCGCGAGCGCGCTCGAGCCGGGCGTTGAGGCGCGGGTCGTCGGCGACGCCTCGCTCCCCGATGGCCGCCGCGCGGTCCCAGTGTTTCAGCTTCTCGCCGAACGCTATCTCGACCCCTGCTATGCCCCCGAAATCGTGGCCGCGAAATGCGGCATTCCGGCCGCACGAATCCGCAGCCTCGCCGCCGAAATCGCCCGGACCGCGTTCGAGGAAGAGATCGAGATCGCCCAACCGTGGACCGACTGGGCCGGGCGAACCCATCCGACGATGCTCGGGCGGCCGGTCTCGATCCATGCGATGCGCGGCATCTCGGCGCATTCCAATGGTTTCCAGACCTGCCGCGCGCTTCATCTGTTGCAGATCCTCATCGGCACGATCGATGTGCCCGGCGGCTGGCGTTACAAATCGCCCTATCCGAAGCCGGCGCCGCCGGGCCCCAAGCCGGCCGGAAAGCCGGGCCAGGTCGCGGCCGGCAAGCCGCTTGCCGGGGCGCCGCTTGGCTATGTGCTGACCCCGGAGGATCTGATCCTTGACGAGGACGGCCGGCCGGGCAGGATCGACAAGGCGTTTTCGTGGGAAGCGCCTATGGCCGCGCATGGCCTCATGCACATGCTGATCCGCAACGCGTGGAAGGGCGACCCCTACAGAATCGACACGCTCTTCATGTACATGGCCAACATGGCGTGGAACTCGGCGATGAACACCGCCGAGACGATGCGCATGCTGACCGACAAGGACCCGGCGAGCGGCGAATACAAAATCCCGCGGATCATCTATTGCGACGCCTATTACTCCGAGACGGTGGCCTATGCCGATCTCGTCCTCCCTGACACGACCTATCTCGAGCGGTGGGATTGCATCTCGCTCTTGGACCGGCCGATCGGCGGCGTCGACGGCCCGGGGGATGCGATCCGTCAGCCGATCATCGCGCCCGATCGCGACGTGCGCCCGTTCCAGGACGTGCTGATCGAATTGGGCGCCCGGCTCGGCCTGCCCGCCTTTGTCGACGCGAGCGGCGCCCCGCGTTTCCCCGCCGGCTACAAGGATTACATCGCGCTCCACGAGCGAACGCCCGGCATCGGGCCGCTCGCCGGCTGGCGCGGCGAAGGTGGTGAGGCGGCCGGCAAGGGGGCACCCAACCCATCACAGCTCGACCGCTACATCGCCAATGGCTGCTTCTGGAAATACCAGCTGCCGCCGGAGCAGCTCTTCTTCAAGCACGCCAACAAAGCGTATCTCGAAAATGCCGTGGCGATGGGCCTCATTCCCGCGGCCGAGCCGATCGTCCTCCAACTCTATGTCGAACCGCTGCAGCGCTTCCGCCTCGCCGCGCAGGGTCATGGCGCATTCGTGCCGCCGGAGAAGGACCGCGGGCGGATCGAGACCTATTTCGACCCGCTGCCGTTCTGGTACCCGCCGTTCGAGGAAGCGCGCATCGATCCCAACACCTTCCCATTGCACGCGATCACCCAGCGACCGATGCAGATGTACCATTCCTGGCATTCGCAGAATGCCTGGCTGCGCCAGATCCTCGGCCAGAACCGCCTGTTCATGAACCGGTTGACGGCGCGCGGGCTCGGGCTTGCCGACGACGACTGGGTCTGGGTGTCGAGCCATGCCGGCCGGATCAAGGCCCAGTTGAAGCTGATGGACGGGGTCAATCCGGACACGGTGTGGACCTGGAACGCGATCGGCAAGCGCAGCGGCGCGTGGAACCTTGCCGCCGAGTCTCCCGAATTCACCCGGGGCTTTCTGCTGAACCATCTGATTACGGAAATGCTGCCGCAGGAGAATGGCGACGCGAGCGCCAACGCCGACCCGATCACCGGACAGGCGGCCTGGTACGACCTGCGGGTGCGCGTCGAAAAAGCGCTTCCCGCCGAGGCGGGAACGAGCGCGCCGGAATTCGCGACCCTGGTCCGCCCACCCTTGCTGACGCCCCCGCCGGACACCCTGCGCTATGGGGCGCGCAGCGAAGAGCCGCAGGAGCGCGCGCCATGACCGACCTGCCGCTCTCGCATCCCGGCCAGAAAAAGCTCGGCCTCGTCATCGATCTCGATCTCTGCGTCGGCTGCCATGCCTGCGCCACCGCCTGCAAGGAATGGAACACCGGCGGCCACATGGCGCCGCTCCCTGATTTCAACGCCTATGGCGATGGCGCCTGGGGGGTGTGGTTCAACCGCATCCACTCCTTCGAGGAGGGCGAGGGCGCCGGGGCGCGGACCGTCCATTTCCCGAAATCCTGCCTCCATTGCGAGGAGCCGGCCTGCGTCACGGTGTGTCCGACCGGCGCCTCCTACAAGCGTGCCGAGGACGGCATCGTCTTGGTCAACGAGAGCCTCTGCATCGGCTGCAAGCTGTGTTCCTGGGCCTGCCCCTACGGCGCGCGCGAATTCGATCCCGATGCCGGGGTGATGAAGAAATGCACGCTGTGCATCGACCGGATCTACAACGAGAACCTCGAGGTAGAGGAGCGACAGCCCGCCTGCGTCATGGTCTGTCCAACCAAGGCCCGGTTCTTCGGCGATCTCGGCGACCCCAACTCGGAAGTCTCGGAAATGGTGGCAGTGCGTGGCGGCGCCGACCTCTTGCCCGAACTCGGCTACCGGCCGGTCAACAAATATCTGCCGCCGCGCCGCGGCAGAATGCCGGCCGAGCCGCTCGACCTGGTCGCGCTTGCCGCGCCCGAGCCGGAGAGCGGCGGCAACGGCCTACTACGCTGGGTCGACCGGCTGCTGTCGCGGTGATGACCCATAGCCCTCACCCCAACCCTCCCCCGCATGCGGGGGAGGGAGTTCGGCGCACCAGGGCTGCCGATCAAGGCAGCCCACCTTCCTTGTCATCCCGGCGCAGGCCGGGATCCACGCCCGCCATGGATACCGGCCTTCGCCGGTATGACAGGAATGAGAGCCCGACCCAACGAGCCACTCGGTCGGGCCGCTAGCCGAACGATGCACCCAGCGCTCTCGATCATCTTCTTCACCACCGCGTCCGGCGCCGGGTTTGCGCTGTTGCTCTTGATCGGAATCGGGGTTCCGCTCGCGTTGCTGCCGGCCAATGCCGGGTTCGGTCTGGCCGTTTTGGCGACGGCCTTCGCACTGGCGGCCGGTGGGCTCGTCTCGTCGGTCTTCCACCTCGGACGGCCCGAGCGGTCGTGGCGCGCCTTTTCGCAGTGGCGCTCGTCCTGGCTGTCGCGCGAAGGGGTGATGGCGGTCCTGACCCTTGGCCTCGCGGCGATTTTCGCGATCGGCTGGATTTTCTTCGGCGCCATTTCGGGGATCATCGGCTTGTGCGGCATCCTCGCCGCGGCGCTCGCCGCCGGCACGATCTACTGCACCGGCATGATCTACGCGTCGCTGAAGCCGATCCACCAGTGGCACAATCGCTGGGTCGTGCCGAACTACTTGGCATTGGGGATCATGGCCGGGTTCCTCCTGCTCGACCTGATCGTGCGGTTCTGGGTATCCTCTCCGGTCGGCACCGCGCTCCTCACGCTCCTCGCGGTCGTCGCGGCATGGTCCTCTAAGGAAGCCTACTGGCGCTTCATCGACACGACGTCCGCCCCGAGCAGCGTCGCCAGCGCGACCGCGCTCGGCAGAAAGGGGCGGGTGCAAATCCTCGAACTGCCGCACACCGAGGAGAATTACCTGCTCAAGGAGATGGGTTACCAGATCGCCCGCAAGCACCGGATCAGGCTGCGCGCCATCGCCCGGGTCGCCGCGTTCGCGTTGCCGGCGCTCTTGACGCTGGTCGCGCTCGTCGGCTCCGCCGCAACGGGCGCGCTCGCGGCGGCGCTGGCGGCGCTGAGCGCGGCACTCGGCCTCGTCGTCGAGCGCTGGCTGTTCTTCGCCGAGGCAAAGCATACGGTGACCCTCTACTACGGCGCCACCGCAGTCTGACGCCATGAAGGAAATCCGCCTCAACGCGTTCGAGATGAACTGTGTCGGGCATCAATCGCCGGGGTTGTGGGCGCACCCGCGCGACCGTTCGGCGAATTATACCGACCTCGCCTACTGGACCGGGCTGGCGACAACCCTGGAGCGCGGCAGGTTCGACGGGATCTTTCTCGCCGATGTCCTCGGCATCTACGATGTCTATGGCGGATCGCCCGCGGCGGCGCTGCGCCATGCCGTCCAGGTGCCGGTGGGCGACCCGGTCCTCCTGATCCCGGCGATGGCGGCGGTGACCGAGCATCTCGGCTTCGGGGTCACCTGCACCTTGTCCTACGAGCCGCCCTACCCGCTCGCCCGCCGGATGTCGACCTTGGACCACCTGACCCGGGGGCGGATCGGCTGGAACATCGTCACCGGCTATCTCGACAGCGCCGCCGCCGGGATGGGCCTCGGCGCGCAGGCGAGCCACGATCAGCGCTATGAGATCGCCGAGGAATACATGGAAATCGTCTACCAGCTGTGGGAAGGCAGCTGGGAGGATGATGCCGCGCCGCGCGACCGGGCGCGCCGCCTCTACGCCGATCCGGCGAAAATCCACCGCATCCGCCATGAGGGAAAATTCTACCGGGTCGACGCGATCCACCTTTGCGAACCCTCGCCGCAACGCACCCCGGTACTCTACCAGGCCGGCGCCTCGAGCCGCGGCCGCGCCTTCGCTGCGGCGCATGCCGAATGCGTCTTCATCAACGGCCCCTCGCCGCAGGTGGTCGCCGCGCAGGTCGCCGATCTGCGCCGCCGCGCCGCCGCCAATGGCCGCGACCCCGCCGACCTCATGATCTTCACGCTGGCCACCGTGATCACCGGCCGCACCGACGCAGAAGCGCAGGAGAAGCACGCGGAATATCGCCGCTTTGCCGATCCCGAGGCGGCGCTCGCGCTGTTTTCCGGCTGGACGGGCGTCGATTTCTCGCGCTTCGGACCCGATGACGAGCTGCGCTATGTCGAGACCGAGGCGATGCGCTCGGCGCTCCAATCCTTCACCTCGGCCGATCCCGACCGGGTCTGGACGGTCAAGGAACTCGCCGAGCATGTCGCGATCGGCGGCCGCGGGCCGCTCATCGTCGGCTCGGCGGAACAGGTCGCCGACACGCTCGGCGCCTGGGTCGAGGCGACCGATATCGACGGCTTCAACCTGGCCTATGCGATCACCCCCGAGAGCTTCGAGGATTTCGTCGATCTGGTCGTGCCGGAATTAACGCGGCGCGGCATCTACAAGCGCGATTACCGCCCCGGCACGCTGCGCGAAAAGCTGTTCGGCCCCGGCCATGCCCGCCTCGCCCCATCCCACCCGGCGGCGCGGTATCGGATTGCGTAAACCACGAAAGAAAGCAACACCCCATTGTCATCCCGGCGATATGAGGCAGTATCCATAGTGATATGATTTTGCATACATATTTATCCACTAAATCCCCTGTGTAGGAACTGTGTAGGTCGGGCAGCCCACCCCTTTCATATTTCATCGCTAGGTCTACCCTGATTCGGCTGTTGCGTCCAACCAGGAGTGTCCTCGCCGTCGCATGTCCGAGATACCACGACCTTCCTGGCATCCGTTGGTTTAGATAAGCTGGATAGACGAGGATCGCGCCGACGGCCGCAGTAAGGCAAACGGCGAAAGCATGGGTGTAAATTCGCGGGCAATAGTGACCCCCTGAGGGGCGGTTTTCGCGTTCAATCCCGACCCCTTTAGACGTTGCGTGTCAGTGTCCGTTCCTTTGGCCTTTGGCGGCCGGGAAGGGCATTT